>ENA-UOUL01002398-UOUL01002398.1-bioreactor-metagenome-genome-assembly--contig:-NODE-2398-length-21977-cov-4.352237_pt1 | contig 21977 bp, 18 predicted proteins | sample MGYA00249838_ERZ747220 | MGnify/ENA primary metagenome ERZ747220 (study PRJEB28778, sample SAMN05720191) | bioreactor metagenome | isolation source: Anaerobic biogas reactor | place: USA:Washington...
TAGTGAAGTGTGACGGAAAGCGGGTTTCCTTTCCCGAGGTGCGGGCGAGGGTGCCCGCTCTCGCTTTTCTTCCCGGTGATATGGCCCTGTTGGATGGAACCCCTTCTATTCGTCGAAATTTTCTGGACAGAATATGTGCCCTTCTTTTTCCTCTCTACGCCAGGAGAATCAGCGATTTCCGGAGAGCTGTCCGCCACAGGACAGTTCTTCTCAGGGCGGGAAAACGGACGGAGTCAGTATCCCGTGCCATGGCTCCCCTGGCGGCATGGATCTGGTCGTGCAGGGAGGAGGCGGCGGGTCTTCTTTCGTTGGGGCTTGCCCACTTCCCGGATCTTTCCCCCGCGCCCCTGGAACTCGTCCATGTCCGGGGAGGCGGTTCGGGAACGGAAGATCCCCTCGATGACTGGTGGAAGTCCCTCGAAACCTGGGGCGAGAGGGAAAGGAAAAGCTGTCTTTCCCTGGTGGGGCCTCACCGGGATGATCTCCTGGTCAGGACGGGGGGACGGGAAGCTGCCGTTTTTTTCAGCAGGGGCCAGATACGGAGGGCTTCAGTTGCACTGATGCTCGCGGCAGGCAAGGCCGTGGAGGCACGGCTGAGACGGAAACCCCTGATCCTCCTTGACGAAATAGCCTCCGAGCTCGATGGGGAGGGGCGGAAGATCACCGTGGCCTCCCTGGAGGGAACGGGGTGGCAGGTGGTGGCCGCGGCGGCGGAGATGCCGGGGGAAGAGTGGCCGGGCAGCATGTGGGAAGTGGAGGAGGGAGCGGTGCTCCCCTGCGGTTGAGAACAGAAGCGGGATCCTGAAAGGAAGAGAACGAAATGGCAGCAGTGGGCGACAAAAAATATGACGTCATCGTGGTGGGAGGAGGGCATGCCGGGTGCGAAGCGGCCCTTGCAGCGGCGCGGATGGGTGCGTCGGTACTTCAGCTCAACCTTTACCTGGACAACACGGCTCTCATGCCCTGCAACCCCTCCATAGGGGGCCCGGCGAAGGGACACCTCGTCAGGGAAGGAAGCGCCCTCGGAGGAGAGCAGGCGGAGGCCGCCGACAGGTCCGCCATGCTGGTCCGATGGCTGAACACGTCCAAGGGACCGGCCGTACGGGCTTTACGGGCCCAGTGCGATCTCCGGGACTACGCCGCCCATTACACACTCGCCGTGGAGACCCAGAAGAACCTGGATGTCCACCAGGACGTGGTGACCGACCTCTGGGCGGAAAAAGGCAGGATCAGGGGCGTCAGGACGAAATACGGCCTTGTCTACGAGGGAAAAACTGTGGTGCTCGCCACGGGGACCTACCTTGGAGGCAAGGTCTATATCGGCCTGGAGAGTTTTCTTTCGGGGCCTCTCGGGCAGGTTCCCGCGGAGGAGCTTTCCCGGTCTCTCCGGGAAGCCGGCCTGGAGACGGGAAGGATGCGCACCGACACCACGCCGAGGCTCCATGCAGACACCCTCGACCTCTCGGCCCTGACAGCCCAGGGAAGTGCCCCGGATCCTCTGGCCTTCTCCCTCTGGGGTGAGGGGAGGATCCACGAAGGGTATTTCTGCCACCTCACGAGGACCAATTCCCGGACCCACGGTATCATCAGGGACAACCTCAACCGGTCTCCCCTCTACCTGGGATGGATGGAAGGATCGGGACCGCGGTACTGCCCTTCCATCGAGGACAAGGTGATCAGGTTTCCGGAGAAAGAAAGCCACCTCATCTTCCTGGAGCCCGTGTCCAGGGGCAACAGGGAGGTCTACGTGCAGAATTTTTCCACGAGCCTTCCCTACGACGTGCAGCTTGCCATGGTCCATTCCCTTCCCGGGTGCGCCTCTGCCCACATCACCCGGCCCGGGTACGCGATAGAGTACGATTACGTCATCCCTACCCAGCTCCACCCCTTTCTGGAGACGAAGAGGGTGGAAGGGCTTTTCTGCGCCGGGCAGATCAACGGCACGTCGGGGTACGAGGAGGCCGCCGCCCAGGGGCTCCTGGCGGGCATCAACGCCGCCCTGAAAGCCAGGGAAGAGGAGCCGGTGGTTCTTTCCCGCTCCGAGGCCTATCTCGGGGTGCTGGTGGACGACCTCGTCACCAAGGGCACGAAGGAGCCCTACCGGATGCTCACCAGCCGGTGCGAACACAGGCTGCTCCTGCGCCATGACAACGCAGACCGCAGGCTCTCCCCCATCGGGAGGAAAATCGGCCTTCTCGGCGATGAACGGTGGAACCTCCTTCTTGCACGGTGGAAGCGGATCGATATGGAAGCGGAAAGGCTTGAAAATGCGAAGATTTCTCCTTCGGAGGGTCTGAACGCCGCCCTGTCGGCCCTGGGGTCGGCTCCCCTTTCGGAGACGGTCACAGCGGCTGACCTGCTGCGCCGGCCGAGGGTTCCCTATTCGCTGGTGGAGAAGTTTTCTCCGTCGCCGGAACCTCCTATGGGAGAGGAAGTCCAGGCCCTCGAGGTGGAGGTCAAATACGAGGGGTATATCGAGCGGCAGCACCGGCAGGTGGCCAGGCTGTCGAGGATGGAAGAGGTCCGCCTTCCCTGTGATCTGGACTATTCCTCAATTTCCGGCCTCCTCGCCGAGAGCAGGCAGAAACTGGAGGCCCTCCGCCCCCTCACGCTGGGGCAGGCGGGGCGCATTTCCGGCGTGACGCCCACGGACATCCATCTTCTGTCGGTGTACCTCAATTCCCTGTCGAGGAGGGAAACGGACGATGAGGAATATCAGGCGCAGTAAAGGCGTTCCGGGGCCTGTGGCCGCCCTCCTGGACCTCGTGATGCCCAGGGGAGCGGAGGAAAAGCTCGCCCTTCCGGGCCTGAGGGACAAGTGGGCCGCCGCGGTGGGCACCATGCTGGCGAAAAAGACCTGGCCCGACGACATGGAAAAAGGAGTTCTGCTCGTCAAGGCCGACAGCCCCTCTTCGGCGAAGGCCCTGTCCATGAGGGGGGCCTCCGTGGCCCGGGAGGCCTCGAAGATCACCGGGGTAAAGGTGACCGCCCTGAAGGTGGTGGTGGGGAAAGCCTCTCCCTCTCCCAGGGCCGGGAAGCCCAGGAAATCGACGCTGGTCAAGCCGAAAAAAGAGGATGTGGACAGGGCCTACGAGGAAGTGAAGGAGAAGTTTTCCCCGGAGCGGGAAAACCTCGCCCGGAGGTTCGCCTCCCTCATGACCCTCTACCGCATGCGGTTTCCCGACAAATAGGGAAGTTTTTTTTTCAGGTATCCAGCTCTTTTTTCATGGCCTCTTCCGTAAGGGCGAAATGGAACCGGAGCCTGGAAAACAGCTCCTGAAGCTCTTCCGTACGGCCTTTTTCCGCCTCCGCCTGTATGGTTTTTGCCAGCCGGCTGAGTTCCGGGGCACACCCGTTGGAGGCCGTTCCCTTGATGGTATGGGCTATTTTCGCGCAGGCCCGCAAATCACCCTTTTGAATGGCGTCGCCCAGGGCCTCCAGGTCCTCCGGCACAGCCTCCAGAAACAGCTCCAGGAGCATTTTCCCCTCGTCCCGGTCCCCCAGAAGCCTGGCGAAGAAACTGACCCCGTCGAAGGCGTGGACTTCTTCCGTCTTGGGTTCCTTTCCGGAGAAGGACGGTGCCGCGGAATCCGGGACCCGGGTTCCCGAAGAAGGAATCCACTTGTAGAGCAGTCCGAGGAGTTCGTCCGAGGAAAAGGGCTTGGGAAGGTAGTCGTTCATTCCCTTTTTGAGGCATTCATCGGCGAAGCCTTTTATGGCATGGGCTGTGAGGGCCACCACCGGAACCTGGTGGTCCAGCACAGGAGACCCCTGGTCCCGGATGAAGGCCGTGGCTTCGTAGCCGTCCATTTCGGGCATCTGGATATCCATGAGCACCAGGTCGAACCGAGTCCGGGAAAGCCGTTCAACTGCCGCCCTTCCGTCGGAGGCGGTTTCCGGCAGAAATCCCCTTTTTTCCAGCATCAGCCGCACCAGTTCTCTGTTCACCCTGTTGTCATCCACCACCAGAACGGAGGGTTTCCTATCCCCCGCTTCTTTGCCGAACGCCGGAATCGAGGCCCTTTCCCCGGGCTGGCCGCTCTCTCCGCCGGAATCCCCTGCCTTCAGCGAAAGAATGAAGGAGAAGGCGGAGCCTCTTTCGGGCGCGCTTTCCACCGACAGAACGCTCCCCATCATCTCCACGAGCTTCCGGGAGATGGAGAGGCCGAGTCCCGTGCCGCCGTATTTTCTGGTCCGGAATGCCTCCCCCTGCCTGAAGGGGGTGAAAATTTCACCCATAAATTCCTCCGGGATGCCTATGCCCGTATCGGTGACAGTGAAGCCAATTCTTGCCTCCCCGTCCTCCCAGCCGAGGAGTCTGACGGAGAGGCTGACGGATCCCCTTTCCGTGAATTTCAGGGCGTTGCTGAGGAGGTTCGTCAGTATCTGCCGGATCCTGATGGGGTCTCCCAGAAGGACGGCCGGCAGGGAGGGGTCCGCCTCCAGGGAGAGGAACAGCCCCTTTTCCGCAGCCTGGGAAAGGAAGGGGGCCACGGTGTCTTCCAGGGTCCTGAGGATGGGAAAGGGCAGGACGGAGAGGGCGAAAGTCCCGGACTCGATCTTGGAGAAGTCCAGGAGGTCGTTGAGGACGACGAGGAGGTGCCGGGCGCTCTCGTGGATCATCCCGGCGAGATTCCGCTGGGGGGAGTCGAGAGGCGTTTCCAGGAGGAGTTCCGACATTCCCAGGACGCCGTTCATGGGGGTCCGAATCTCGTGGCTTATGCTGGCCACGAATTCCGATTTTGCGGCACTCGCTCTTTCCGCTTCGTCCCTGGCGGCGCGGATCGTCTCTTCGGCGGTTTTCCTCTCGGTGATGTCCTCTCCCGCGGCCTGGAGGAACTGGAGCTTCCCCGAGGGATCGAAGAATCCCCTGTTGATCCACCGCTGCCACCGCAGGGAGCCGTCCGGGGCGAACACCCGCTCTTCCCTGGAAAAAGACGGCAGTTCCGGTGTAATGGAAGAAAGGGTTTTCTCGATTTCCGTCCGGTCGCCGGGATGGAGGAAATCAAGGAAGGATGTGCCGAGAATCTCCTGCTGCTCTTTGCCGAACCACCGGCAGTAGGCGGTGTTGGCGTAGAGGAGTGTCCCGTCTGGAAGGCTTGTGGAAATGAGAATCGGCATATCCTCGGCCAGGGACCGGTACCTCCTTTCGCTCTCCGCCAGGGACTGGGATATTTGCTTCAGGGGGGTGATATCGAAGCTGCATCCCACGATGCCTTCCACGTTCCCCTTTTCGTCAAAAATGGGGCTCTTGGAAATGCTGTACCAGAATTCCCCGGCACTGCCACGGATCAGCCGCTCCCTGCCCTGAAGGGTGCTGCCGGTGCGGAGCACTTCTTCGTCCTCCGCACGGGCTGCGGAGGCGGTGGGTTCTTCCAGGACGTCGGAAGCCGTCCTGCCGATGACATCGTCATGCCTCAGGTTCCGGAATTGCGTGAAGGCCCTGTTCACGAAGGTATATTTTCCCTTCCTGTCCTTGAGGTAAAGATGGACCGGAACGGCGTCGAAGATCTGCTGCCTCAGCTCCAGCTCGGACCGGATCTTTTCCTCCAGCTTCTTCCGTTCGGTGATGTCCTCGAGGAAACCGTCGATGTACAAAGGCTCTCCGCCGGGAGAAAAGACGCTCCGGTGGAAGAGGTGCACGTGGATGGGAGAACCGTCCCTCCTGAGGAAGACCGTCTCCCGCTCCAGCCACCGGTTCGGATTGGCGAGAAGGTGAGCCACCACTCCTTCCCGGGCTTCAGGCTCGGCGTAGTGGATCTTTGCCGATGTCCTGTTGACTTCATCCATGAGAGCGGCAGGGGAAGGGAAACCGAGAATCCGGGCGTGGTGGATGTTGGCCGAGAGGTATTTCCCGTCGAAGGTGACCCGGTACATGCCGATGGGGGCGTTCTCCACCAGTTCGATGTACCGGTTTTCCAGCTCGAGGTAACTTTTCTCCTTTTCTTTTTCCAGGGTGATGTCCCGCTCGTACTCGAAGACCGCACATACCGTTCCGGACTCGTCTTTTACCGGTATTCCCCGGGAGAGGAAAACTTTTCCGTTGGTAATGATGACTCTTTCCCTGGTTTCACCGGTGACGAGGGCTTCCCGGACGGGGCAGCCGGCGCACGGGGAGTCAGAAGAGTGGTGAAGGGAATGGCAGTTCATGCCGATGAGTTCCTCTCTCGGTTTTCCCAGGCGCCCGGCAATTGACGAAGAAACCCAGAGGTACCTCATGTTCGTGTCCAGAAGGGACAGTTCGTGCCCGAGGGAATCGAGCAGGGGCTGAACGGCCAGGATGCCGGAAAGCACTGAGTCCGGGTGCAGGGAACGGTTTTCTTCCATCATAGTCCCACCCTTCCAGCGGAGAAGTACTGAAATTTTACCGGAAAATGCCTTCTCCCGCAGGAAAAACGGTGCGTCTCCCTATGGGATCCCTCATGAAAAGAGGGTATAATGACTGATCATACCTGATGAATTTGGAGGAGGCGGCAGCGATGGAAAAGAAACGAAGAATTCGCTTCTTCTCGTGGATTGCGATGACGGCTGTTTTCCTGACTTTTGCTGGAAGCGCCGCTTCGGAAACGGTCGAAAAGAGGTTTGAGGATCTCGTGCTCCGGTACGGGGCCAGGACGGAGGCACGAGCGGGCGCGGCGGAATATAGGGCCGCTCTGGAGGCCCGGGCCGACAGGATTTCCCCTTACGAACTCTGGCGGTCCCTTTTCCGTTCCGGGACGGAGCCCGAGAAAGGAGCGGCGAACGCCCTCTCCCTTCTCTCTCTCCTTGTGAAGGACGGGGATCCCGCCCGGTGGGACTCGGCCGCCGGCTTCTTCTACCCTTCCGAGACGCCGAAACCCCTTGCCGCCGCCGATGCGGTTTACATGGCGGCCCTGTATCTCCTCAGGATGGAGGAGGAGATGGCAGGCCACCTGGCGGCTTCGCTCCTCGAAGGGCTTCTCCAGTCGTCCAGGGCGAAGCACTTCTTTCTCACCACCGGACCGGCGGAGTACGGGGTCCTGGTTTCCGAAATGACCGCCCGGAGCCTTCTCCCCTCCTTCGGGAGATGGCCGGAGAGCATGGAGGCGGGCAGGCTGCCTTTCGCCGCCCCCGTGCGCGGCTGGGTGACCTACGGCAGGGCCCTTTCGGAGGATATGGTTTTTCTCGACGGGGCCGGCAGGCCTCAGTCGAACGGTTATTACGCCTGGGACCGGAAGAGGGGAAGGATTTACACCGTGGTGGAGGAAAGGGATCCGTTCTTCATCCCCTGGGATTGAAACAGAAAAAAAACCCCGGAAAGGTCCGGGGTTTTAAATTTTGAAGAAAAAAATCGGGGAAACTTATTGCCGCTGCTTCGGCAGGTATTTCTCCGGGTTGACGGGCTTTCCCCTGACCAGAACGCTGAAATGAAGGTGGTTGCAGGTTGTCCGTCCGGTCTTTCCCACCTTGGCGACGGGCTGGCCCCGGCGGACCCAGGCTCCCTTTTTTGCCAGGTTCGCGCTGTTGTGGCTGTACCTGGTGACGAACCCGTTGCCGTGGTCGATGGTCACGGTATTCCCGAAACCGCGGATGACGCCGGAAAAAATGACCCTCCCCGACCTGACGGCCAGGATGGGAGTTCCTGCCCTGGCGGGGATGTCGATGCCGTCGTGGAGCCTTCGGCCCCGTTTCCCGAAGGGTGAGGAAACTCTGCCGTCAAGGGGTCTCATCAGGGGTTCCGTTCCGTCGGCAAGGAGGGTCTCCTGTTCCTTTTTGGAGGGTGGGGGAGGGGGAAGGGGCTCTTCGATGCGGATCATGGGGACGAGGGTTTCCCCTCTCTGCCGGGCCCTGTACTCGGCCAGGGTGGTCAGAAGATCCGAATCCTTTTTCGGAACGAGGAGCTTCTCGCCGGGGAGGACGTCATCTTCCCGGACGGCCAGTTCATTGGCCCGCTCGATGGTCCTAGGGGAAACGCCGTACTTCCCTGCGATGAATGCAACGGATTCACCGCTGCGAACGGAATGTTCCACCCACGGAAGGGAATTGGCCGAAGCGGCCGGGGAAAAGGAAAGAACTGCAAGAACGGAAAAAAGACCTGAAAGAACGGACAAGAAAGCGAAACGCCGGGGAAAAGGCACGAAACCGCCCCCTTCGATAAGGATGCATTACCGATGATTAATTTATGGTATCGGACAGGGGATGGGTTCTTCTCAGTAAAAATACTGAATTTTATTTTCCCCCTTCCCGGAGAAAAAAAGGGCAAAAAACTGTGAAAATCATAAATTCCAGGTGGTGGAGGAAAAAAATGCTACAATAATGCTACGAAATTTAAAAATCGTGGCATTTTGCCCCGAAAGAGTTCAAGGAGACCAAGAATGGATTTGAACGATTTTCCCTTTCCAGAGGAACTGAAATCCCTTGTGGATTTTCACGGCCATTTCTGCCCCGGCGTGCTCATAGGGTGGAGAGCGTCGAAGCTTGCCCTGAAGCTTCTCGGCATGTCCCGCGACAGGGACGAGGAGATGGCGGCGGTGGCCGAAAACGATGCCTGCGGCGTGGATGCGGTGCAGTTCATCCTCGGGTGCACCTTCGGCAAGGGAAACCTCCATTTCCGGGATTACGGCAAGCAGGCCTTCACAGTGTTCAGGCGTTCCGACGGCAAGGGGGTCCGGCTCGTCCTCAACGCCCCCGGACGGGAGCTCACAAGGGAGGAGTCGGCGAAACGCCTTCTTGAGGAACCCGACGAGGTTCTTTTTTCCGTGGGGGAGCCGAAGGAACCCATGCCCGAAAAGGCCGTGATCAGAAAGTCAGGCGTCTGCGCCCTCTGCGGCGAGAGAGTCATGGAGACTCGGCTCATGCCGCTTCCGGACGGCCGGAAAGTGTGCATTCCCTGTTCCGGAGCGCACTCCGGAGGGAGGCGGGAACAATGAGTGAACAACGAAGACTGAGCCGTTTGAAGGACGCCGCCGGACTCGCCGGCTGGATTGCCGTCTGTTTCGCGGCCGCGGTCATTGGAGGTGCGGCGACGGCAGGGGCTCCCGGCTTTTTCGGAGAGCTGGCCAGGCCCTCATGGGCGCCGCCTGCATGGATTTTCGGCCCTGTATGGACGGTCCTGTACCTGATGATGGCGTTCTCTGCATGGATTACCTGGCGGGAGCGGGCTTTCCGCGAAGCTCCCGCCGCTTTCGCCTTCTTTTTTGCCCAGCTCGGCGCAAACGCCCTCTGGAGCTGGATTTTCTTTTCCTGGCGGCAGGGAGCCCTTGCCTTCGCAGAGATCCTTCTGCTCTGGGTTCTCCTTGCGGCCACCATGGACCAATTTCGCAGGATACGCCCGGCGGCCGCGCTGCTGCTGGTTCCCTATCTCGCCTGGACCACCTTCGCCGCCGTCCTGGCCTTTTCGGTCTGGAGGCTGAACCCGGCACTCCTCGGGTGATTCTTTCCCGTTACCGGAGCCGGGCCGAGGGGGTTCCTCCGTCGGGCACCAGCAGGTTTGTCTTTCCTTCCGCCAGGGAGCCCCGGAAGACGGCGAATCCTGAGCCCCCTCCGCTCATTTCCTTTTCCGTGTACCCGTAGAACAGGAAGTCTTCCCCGCCCGGCAGCCATGCCGGGCCGATGGCGCAAATCCGGTTGTCGGTGACCCTGCGGGTTTTTCCGTCGGCGGGGGTATGGAGGAAGAGAGCCGAGATGAGGCCGTCGCCGCTTTTCAGCCACTCGGACGTGTCCTTCACTTCGCCGTCGAAGAGCCAGCGGCTTCCGTCGGGGGAGACGGCGAAGCGGACGGCGCTGGTCGGCATGGCTTCGCCGAGAATCTCGGAAAACCTGCGGAGAGCCGCCGTGCGTCCCGTCTCCACGGAGACGCGGAAGAAGTTTTCCAGGTCGTGACAGTAGACCGAGGAACTGTCGGCGGACCAGAAGGGAGAGTAGACCCCCTTCAGCTCGGGAGCGAGCACCCGGAACGTGCCGTCGGTGAGGGTGAGGAGCCCCAGAACCCAGTCGGACTGCTCCGGGTCCCAGTGGTTGAAGACGATCATGGTCCCGTCGGGGGACCACCTTGGGCCGTAGCTGTTCTCCCCGGGGATGACGGACTTGTAGTTTCTCGATTTTGTAGTGGCGATGGTGTACAGGCCGATCTGTCTCCCGCTCCCGTCTTTTCCCGTCGAGACGGTGAAGGCCACTTTCGTTCCGTCGGGGGAGATTTCGGGATCGTACCCTTTCCGGAGAAGAGCCGGGCTGTTTCCTTCCGTGTCGGTGAGGAACAGTTCGTCACCCCTTGAAAACACCAGGGGAAAGGGACCGGCTGTTTCCGGCGAGCCGGCGGAGGGAACAGGCAGGGCCAGAATACAGAAGAGCGCGATGGTGAAGAGTGTTTTTCCCTTCATGGACAGACCTCCTTCCAGGATTCTTTCCGGAATCCTGTCCTTCCATGATACAGGAAAGATCACTTTTTGAAAAAGCCCGGGCCGGGAATGTGGACAGTGTGGGAAGGTTATCCACAAAAACTTCAAGGACAGCCGTGGAAAAACTCCTGTTCCTTCGGAGAGAACTCCCTGTCCTTCATGGTTTCGAAAATCTCCCTGAAGGTTTCACGGCGACGGGCAAAGGCCTGGAGGACTTCCGGAGAAAAATGATCCGGTTCCACCCGGCCGTCTCCCCTGGTGATGATCTCCACCGCCTGCTCGTGGGAGAAGGGGGGCTTGTAGGCCCTGCACGAGCGGAGGGCGTCGTACACGTCGGCCAGGGCGGTGACCTGTCCTTCCCATGGAATCTGCCTGCCCTTCAGCCCCCTGGGGTAGCCGCTTCCGTCCCATTTTTCGTGGTGGGTGAGGCAGATCCTCCTGGCCATGGCAAGCCAGGCCGCGTCTCCGAGAATATCCGCACCCCAGGCCGGATGGCCGGTGATGACCCTGAACTCCTCGGCCGTGAGTTCGGCGGGTTTGGACAGGATCTCCCTGGGTACCTTGAGTTTGCCGATGTCGTGCAGTCTGGCGAAGAGGGCGATTTTTTCCTGTTCCCCGTGGCTCCTGCCCAGTTCTCCGGCGAGGACGCGGCAGTATTCCCCGATGCGGGCGATATGGCTCTCCGTCTCGTCGTGGTAGATCCCCGTGACGAACTGGAGCTTTTCCGCGAGGTAGGAATAGGAGGCCTCCACCTCCCGGCGCATCTTCTCGCCGTGGACGAGCCCACCGAGATACGAGGCCACCGGGACGAGGGTTTCAATGAGGAAGGGGTCCTTCTTCGAGACCCGGTCGAAGGCGATCTCGAGCACGCCCTCCTCCTCGCCGCTCTGGAAGAGGGGAACGAGGAGCTCGCTCTTCACCGAGGGGTGGACGGGGCGGGCCGAAGGATACCGGGAAATGTCCTCAACCCACAGGGGCGCGCCGGTCAGGACGCTTTCCGTGGCGGCGATGCCGTTTTTCGGAATGGTGAAAGGGGCGAGTTCTCCGTTGTACCCGCTCGACGCGGTGAGCCTGTAGTGGTCACCCTCCACGGCCGACAGCAGTACGCCGAAGGCCCCCACGTCCCTCCGTATGGTGTGGAGGGTGGAGGAGATGGCCTGGTGGGAATCCTCGCTCCGGGCAAAGGTGCGGGAGAACTCCAGGGTCCTCTCCCACAGGGCTTCCCGCATGACGAGACGGTTGTTCACGGTTTCCAGTTCCTGGTTCATGGCCTCCGTCTCCTCGTTGAAGGCGGTGAGTTCCTCCTGCTGCTGGGAGATGACCTGGAAAAGGTTCCTCAGGTTGCCGGTGAAGGCGTTCATTTCCAGAACGAAGGTCTCTTTCAGGCCGGCGAAGCGTTTCGAGAGGGAGTACATGGCCTCGGCGGCCTTGATGTGGTCCCCTCCCTCGAGGTCCGCGAGCCTGGCGCTCATATCCTCGGCCAGGGACGTGATGTTCCTGATGCCGCTGTATATCCCCCGCCTCCAGACGAACCAGATGAGGAAAAGGGCCAGCAGGGCGGCCACGGTGGCCGACCCGGAAACGGCGGCACCGTACATGGCGCTGCGGACAAGGCTCGACAGGGGGTAGACGAGGCTCAGCCGGAGCCCGTACAGAAAGGGTTCCTGCCGGAGAACCACCCGCTCGCCGTAGTGGGATCGAAGGAGGGACCAGGCTCCCTCGGCGCTTGCCTTCCTGGCCACGAGACCCCGGGCCCGGATGTGGGACGCCAGGCCGGATGTGTTTTCTTCGGAGCCCGTCCAGACCACCGATCCCGTGGAAGTGGAGAGGATCGGCAGGATGTCCGGCGTCCCCGCCACATTCAGCTCGTTGAGGTCCAGGTCCATGGCGGCGAACACGGTTTTTCCGTCCACGGTCATGGTGCCGGTGAGAAGATTCCGGCCGAACTGGTCGAGGAGGTCGTTCATCTCCCAGCCGGGAATGAGGATTTCGGGGGGGAGGACCATCCCTTCCGGCAGCCACCCCTTCAGAACGGAAACAATGGTGCTGTCTTCGATAACGGCGGCCAGGAGCACGCCGTTGACCCTGTCGGGGGACGACCAGCCCCGGACGAGTCCCCGGACGGACGCCTCACCCCTGCGGACCTGCTGCTTCAGAAAGTGGGAGCCCACCCTGATGAAGGTCTCTCCCCGGTGAGTGAACTCCTCCAGCTGGGACCTGATCCGGAAAAAGGCGGTGAGCCCTCCCTCGAGGAGGATGACGGCCAGGAAGAACAGGAGGATGACCGAGAAAAAACCGCCGAGGGAGATGATCCTCCGCTTCATGGGGCAGCCTCGTCCGGAACGCCGGAGACGGTCAGGGAGGCTGCCGGCCGGGTAACGGGAATCCAGCCCTCTTTCGTCAGGGAGAAAGTTCCCTGGGGCAGGGACAGGTCGCCGCCGGCGTCGAGGGCTGCCGGACCGGCGGACGAGTCGATCCGCTCCATTTCGGAGAGGGCCCGGGCCACGGCTCCGGGGTCCGTCGTTCCCGCCCGGTCCAGGGCTGCGTCGAGCATGGCAACGGCATCGTACCCTATGGAGAGGGTGATGGGCGGGATGTGTTCCCCATAGGTATCAGCCACGAAACCGGGGAAACCGCTTCCCCCCGAAAACCATTCCCGGGGAAGAACGGCGGCGGTGACCAGCCCTTCTCCCGGATCGCCCGCGAGGAGGGGCGTCCGGTGGGATACGGCCCTGTTGGAGGCGAAGACGGCAAGACCTGGAGTCCGGAGGCGGAGTTCCCTGAGGGCGATGGCAGCCAGCCAGTCGGGCAGGACGAGGAGCATGGCGTCCATGCCGGAGGCTATCCGTCCGAAATCGTCGATCTGCTTGTTCAGGTCGCCGCTGAATACCATGGTCCTCCGGGGAGGCGTTCCGGCCCCCGCTTCGAAGTCGCGGATGAATTCCTGCACGTAGCCGCTCTCGAAGCCGCTCACGATGGCGGAATAGGCTGTCATCCCCCGCCGCTTCGCCTCCGCGCCGAGGGTGCGACCGCCGCTCTCGGGCCTGGGCCGGAAGACAAGATCGTCCGCCTTGGCGAGAAACGATCCCGGCGCAAGGGAGATGACGGGAACCCCGATACGGTTCGAGGCCTGGGAGAGAAGGGACGGGGAGGGAGCGGTAATTCCCCCCACCACGGCGGAAACATTCCTTTTGGCGGCTGCCTTGAGTGCGGAAGAGGGATCGGTCTCCGAAAGGAGGACGGGCTGGAATTTTCTGGAAGAGGAGAGGGAATTAAAGTGCTCCATGGCCAGCACAACGGACTGGAGGGCCTGCCGGGAAACCACGGCACCGGTAGTGTCCCGCCCGTCGAAGAGAAGGGCCACGGAAACAATTTCGGGCGACCTGCGCCAGAAAAAAAGTGAAATTATACACAAAAAAGCAGCGGAAAAAAGAATCCAGCGCTTCGTCACTGCCCCGCCTCCCGGGTGGATGGTGCCCCTCTCCAGGAAAAAAGTACAGGATCCATCGGGAGGGACCGCTACAGACCACGGTATTTTATCATTTCATGAAACAGCATTTCAATCAAAAGGAAAAAAACACTTTGATTTCAGCAGAAAAGGACGGTTATCCGTCCAGCGAATACCCTTTTTTCAAAAACAGGGAGACGCAGCAGTCCACGCAGTCTTCGTCCAGAGCTTCTGCCCGGAGGCGGAGGATCTCATCCAGGGCGGCGCCGATGCCCAGGGCAGGACGGTAGGGCCTGTAGGAGGACATGGCCTCCACGATATCCGCCACGGCGATGATCCTCGCCTCGGGAAGAATCTGCCGTCCTGAAAGACCGTCGGGGTAGCCGCTTCCGTCCAGACGCTCGTGGTGCTGGGCAACGATGGTGTGGAGGGGCCATGGCAGGTGGATTTTCTCCAGTATCTTTGCACCGGCACGGGAATGCCCCTTGATGAGTTCGAATTCCAGGGGGGAGAGCCTGCCGGGCTTGCTGAGGATTTCACCCGGGATTTCTATTTTGCCGATGTCGTGGACCATGGCTGCCTGTTCCACTCCGCGGATGAAGGTTCTGTCGTATCCGAGCTCTTCCGCCATGGCCGCGGAAAGGCGTGCTACTCTCCGCTGGTGTTCCGCCGTGTAGGGGTCCTTCGCGTCCGTAGCCGATGCAAGGACTTCTATGGCCTCGCTGAAGGTCCGCTCCATGGCGGCGAGGTTTTCGGCCAGGGTGGTCTGGACGAGCCGGGAATCGGTGATGTCCTGGCCGGCTGCCCGGAAAAAGCGCCGGCTTGCCGGGCCTCCGGAGACCAGCCGTACTGTCCACCGGTGCCACCGGGGGGCGGCGCCGGGTGGGAGGGTCGGTATTTCCGTCGTGATGACCGGCTTATGCTCCGAGAGGGAAAGGAGATGGCCGGCCATTGCCGGACGATGCTCCGGCGGGATGAACCGGAGAAGAGATGTTCCGAGGAGGTTATCCGCAGGCAGGCCGAAAAAGGTGCAGAATTCGCGGTTGACGAAAGAGAGAATGCCACGGTCGTCGAAGGCGCATATCATGGCGGGGATGTCGTCCACCAGCGACCGGTACCGCTCCTCGCTCTGCCTGAGGCGGATCTCGGCCTCCTGAACGGCCGTCTGGTCGGTATAGATGCTGTAGGTCCCGATCTGAACTCCTTTCAGGACGATGGGGAAGGCCGTTCCCTTGACGTAGATGGGCTCGCCGCTCTTCCGCCGGCGCCTGCCTTCGAAGAAGACGGTCTTTCCCTCCAGGACGTCCCGGGTGTTTTTCACCGCTTCATCGTAGGTTTCCGGGGCAGCGAAGAGGTCATCCACGAAACGGCCCTTCATTTCCTCGCAGGTGTAGCCGAACACCTCTTCCGATGCATGGTTTGCCCTGAGAATCTGTCCTTCGATGCTGCAGTGCTGGATAGGCAGGGGAGCGTTGTTGAAGAGCTGCTCCAGCAGCGCGGACTGCTCTTCCAGCCTGTTCTCCGCCTTGTCCCCGGTCTGACTGGACGGTGTTTGACTCAAAGACCGGTCCCTCCCTTCAAGCAGAAAAAGTAAACGGTTATCATCGGCGTATACCGGTAAAGTGTAGCAGAAAGAGGTCCTTTCACAATGAGCCGGAAGGGTATTTTGGCTCAGAAAAGGAAAATTTATCAGATGAAATGGCGGCATTTCGCCTGGTCCCGAAGTTCCTTCCGGAGGTCCTTCCATCCGGGGAGGATGCTTTCCAGCAGGGCGTAAAAACCCCTGCCGTGGTCGTGATGGACGGTATGGCAGAGTTCGTGGAGCACAACATAGTCGATGCAGGCAGGTGAAGCCTTCACCAGCAGGGTGTTCAGGGTGACCACACCCTTTCCGGTGCAGCTTCCCCACCGGGAGCGCATGGTCCGGATCCGGAGGGGAGGTTCCTCCTTCAGGAAAGAAGAGCACCTGGGAAGGCACCGCTTCATTGCGAGGGGAAATTCCTCCGCGGCTCGGGCGGAATACCACCGCTTCAGAAGCTCCGGGAGGGACGCCTCGGGCTCCGCGCCTTTCCGGAGGGTAACCCGCAGGGCGCCGCTCTCGATGACCGCGTTCTGCCGTTTCCCTTCCCTGATATCGAGGGGGTAGAGCTCCCCCAGGAAGGGGACCGGGCTTCCCTGCCCCAGGGGAGGCCGGGGAGCCGGGGCCGGGATCGAGCGGAAATGCTCCAGCTTTTTTCGTATCCACTCACCCTTTTCCTCCACTGCCCTGTGCACGGCTGCCCTGTCGAGGACCAGGGGCGCCTTCACCGTCACCCGCCCGTCGGGGTGGACCGAAATCTGCAGGGTCTTTCGCCTGCTGAATTCCACGCCGTAGGGGGGAAGTTCTTTCTGGAAACCTGTCACGATGGACCCTCCTTCGCTCGTCTCCCGGACATCCTACCATTTTTTCCCCTCACCGGCACCGTCCTTCTCTGGTATAGTGTTCTTCCGGAAGAAAACCTGGAGAGGAGGAGGGACGGCCATGACGAAAGAGGAACGGCGGGAGGATATTTCTCTTGCCGGGGCACTGACCGCCCTCGGCGGCATCTTGGCCATCCTCGCAGGGGGAAACCTGGCCTTCGGAATTTCTATCGCCGTGCTGCTGGCCCTCTGCGGTGTCTTCACCACGGCCCTTTTCCGTCTGAAATACGGGTTCGGGTGGAGGCTCCTCTTCGTGGACGGCGTGCTCCCCATGGTTTTCCGGGCTTCGGGAGCCCTGGGGATCCTTCTCAGCGTGGGGCCCCTCATCGCCTCGTGGACCCTCTCCGGCACCATCCCCTACCTGGTCTGTGCAGGGCTTGACCTTCTCACGCCTCGAATCTTCCTGCCCGCGGCCTTTGTCCTCTGCTCCTTCGCCTCACTCCTCACGGGTACCTCCTGGGGCACGGCCGCCACCTTCGGCGTTGCCCTCACCGCCATCGCGGGGGGCCTCGGCATTCCCGCCGCCGCCGCCGCGGGAGCCATCGTCGGGGGCGCCTACTTCGGCGACAAGCTCAGCCCCGTCTCGGACACCACGGTCCTCGCCGCCGCCGTGGCCGAAGTGGACATCATGGACCATATACGGTCCACCCTCTGGACCACCCTCCCCGGTGCGGCCCTGAGCGTGGCAGTCTACGCCGCCGCGGGCTCCGGCGCAGGAGGAGCCATGGACACGGCGGGAATCGCTGCAATGACATCGGCCCTTTCTGAACGGTTTTTCCTCAGTCCCGTCCTGCTCCTTCCTCCCCTGGTCCTCCTGCTCATGGCATGGAAGCGGTTTCCCACCCTGGCGGCCCTGTGGACGTCCGTGGGGCTTGCCCTTCCCATGGCCCTGTTCCAGGGGTACGGTCCCGGGGAGATCCTGGCCGCCATGGTCGCCGGGCCCCGGGTGGTCACCGGAAACCCGGCGGTGGACGACCTTCTCGGCAGGGGAGGGCTGCTCTTCCTGGCAGGGGTGGCCGCAGTGGTCTGCGCCGCCTATGTCTTCGCCGGGCAGCTTGAAGCCACGGGAACCTTCCGCCGGGTCAGCGGCCTTCTCCAGAGGCGGTTCATCGGCCGCAGCAGGGGAAAATTCGTCCTCTCCGTCTCCCTCACGGGGATGACGGTGGCCGTCGCCACGGGGAACTCCTACCTGAGCGAGATCCTCCCCGGTACCATGTTCCGCCGCCTCGCCGACGAGATGGACATCTCCCGGAGAGTGCTCTCCCGCACCCTCGAGGACTCGGGGACGGTGGTGGTCCCCCTTGTTCCGTGGTCCGCCGCGGCGGTCTACATGTCAGCCGTGCTCGGCGTCTCCGCGGGGGAATATCTTCCCTGGGCCCTGATCTGCTATTCCGGCGTGCCGGCGGCATGGCTGTTCGCCTTTTCGGGGATCGCCCTCTGGCCGTCGGAGAAGGGGACAGAAACACAACGCCCGGGGCTCTGAGCCCCGGGCGTTTCTTTCATAACGGATCAGGACATTTCCTCCAGGGGTTTTTTCGGGAACAGCAGGTGGTTGTAGCTGCTGAGGATGTGCCCCCTCATGGCGGCCTCTGCCGCGACGGGTTTTCCCGCCTCCACGGCGTCCACGACCTTCCTGTGCTCCATGTAGCTCAGGCGCTTCGTGTCGTAGTCGGACTCCAGGCAGTAAAAACTCATGAAGAAGAGGACGTACAGGTTGGATCTCCAGTAGAGCTGCCGGATGTACATCTTCATGTAGGGGTTGTCCGACGAATCCGCAAGGAGCATGTGGAATTCCTCGTTCAGCTCCGCGTATTCACCCTTCAGGTTGGCCTTGAAGGTCTCCTCCTCCCGGGCGTTGATCCTCCGGAGCTCCCGGACCGTTTTTTCCGGAGCGGAACGGGCGCAGAGCATGGCGGCCTTGCTCTCCAGGATGCCCCGCATGAAGAAGACGTCCTCGATGTCCTTGGGGGTGAGGACGGGGATCTGGTACCCCCTCGAGCCTTCCGACTTGACCAGAAATCCCGTGGACGCGAGCTGCCCCAGGGCCTCCCGCACGGGGGTCCTGCTCATGCCGAGCTCCCTGGCGAGGGCCGTCTCGAGAAGACGCTCGCCGGGGGAGAAGCGGTGGGCGGCAATGAGACGGACGATCTCCCTGCCGGCCTTGTCGGTAGCTGAAAGCGATTCCATGACTGCGGATCACCTCAAAAGGGCATCGGATAAAAAGAGCTGTCCATGAGTGTACCAGATATTCCGGACAAACGCATTGCCTGTAAAAATGTTCAATTAATATTTGATTTATAAAATTCTAAAATTAAATCATCTTGACAGAAGGAAACGAAAGCACAATGATATCCATAAACGTATCCATTTTAGGATTCGCAGGAAGGGGGGCAGCGAAAGATCCGGGAAAAACGTGTCTGAAGGGGAAGTGAACGAAACCCATCCCCACAGGGGAAAAAAGGAGGAGAATTCAGTGCCTGAAGAACGGAAACACAGGGATATTTCTCTCGGCGGAGCAGTTCTTATCTTCGGAATCATTCTCTCGATCATCGTCGTCGGACGGCTGATACTGGGCTTTGACGTGGCCCTGCTCCTGATGTTCATCGGCATGTTCACCACGGCCGTGTACGTGTTCCACTACAGGTTCACGTGGGAGGAGCTTTTCGACAAGGGCGTTGTTCCCATGATCGCCCGGGCGTCCGGCGCCATCATGATCCTGCTCACGGTGGGCCCCCTCATCGCAGCATGGATGCTGTCAGGGACCATTCCCTACCTCATTTATACCGGCCTTCAGCTTCTCAGCCCGAAATCCTTCCTCATGGCTGCCTTCGTGATCTGCGCCCTGTCGTCCACCATGACGGGAACATCCTGGGGAACCGCCGCCACCTTCGGCGTGGCCTTCATGGGCATCGCCCAGGGCCTCGGCGTGCCCCTGGCTGCCGCTGCGGGAGCGGTGGTGGCCGGAGCCTATTTCGGCGACAAGCTCAGCCCCGTGTCGGACACCACGGTCCTTGCGGCTGCGGTGGCCGAGGTTGAGGTGGTGGACCATATCCGCTCCATGCTCTGGACCACCATCCCGGCATTCCTCGTGAGCCTCGCGGTGTACGGCTACGTGGGTTCGAACGCCTCCGGCGAGATCGACCTTACGTCCGTCAATGAAATTCTCGGCGGCATTTCCAAGACCTTCAAAATGACCCCCCTCGTGCTGGTTCCGCCCCTGGCGGTGCTGGTGCTGGCCTACCGGCGCTATCCCACCCTTCCTGTGCTGTGGATCGCCATCGTCCTCGCCGTGCCCCTTGCCATGATGCAGGGCTATGATCTCACCACCATCGTGAAGTCCATGGCCTCCGGTCCGAAGATCGTCACCGAGGTGGCGAGCCTGGACAAGCTCCTGAGCAGAGGCGGCCTGGCCTTCATGTCAGGTTCGGTGGTGGTGGTCTTCTTCGCCTACATCTTCGCCGGGCAGCTTGAGTACACGGGCACTTTCCGGAAGATCTGCTCCTCCCTGAAGGAGAGCTTCATCGGCAACAGCAAGGGACGGTTTGTCGTGTCCGCGTCCGTCACGGGCATTCTCACCGGCCTCGGCACGGGAAATTCCTACCTGAGCGAGATCGTCCCGGGCACCATGTACAAGGATCTTGCCGACGACATGAACATCTCCCGCAGGGTGCTCTCGAGGACCCTCGAGGACTCCGGCACCGTGGTGGTGCCCCTCATTCCGTGGTCGGCGGCGGGCATCTACATGTCCACCGTTCTCGGGGTGTCCGTCTTCGAGTACGTGCCCTGGGCCATCCTGTGCTACCTCGGCTTCCTGACGGCCTGGTTCTACGGCTTCACCGGCATCGCCATCTGGCCGTCGGACAAAAAGAAAGCCGCCTGATCCACCCGGTTCCCCGGGGAGCCCCGGCTCCCCGGGGACCGTTGCCCTTCCCTACACCTTCCGGTACACTGACCCAAGAAGAAAAAGTTTGTCTTCCCCCGCCAAGGCGGGACGGAGGAAAGGAGAACCCATTTCATGCTTCTGATTCGGAACGCCGACCTGTATGACCCTGAACACAAGGGGCTGTGCGACATTCTTATGGCCGCCGGCCGCATTCTGTCCGTATATCCCGCCGGAACGGCGGACCAGGCGGTCCTATCAAGCCTCTCCGCCGATTTCCGGACGGTGGACGCCGGGGGAAACCTCACCATGCCGGGTATCCTCGACAGGCACGCAAGGCCAGAACTGAGCAGGATCTGGGTGCCAGCGTGACCGCGACCGTCTTGTCGAAGAGACCGACGAATCGATTCTCCCAGAAATCGTAGGCCGCGTACGTCAAACCCGCGGGCATGTCCAGCCGTTGAAGCGATTCTGAGATCGTGATGTTTTCGCCGTCGGGATTCCAATTGAAGAAACCGACGACGTCGCGGCGATGGGCACCTTCGCCATCGGTGACAATCCACACGCGGGGAAGAGCGGTTTCAAACAGGTCCACGGGTCTGGTGGTCTTGCCGTGGTTGGGAATGGTCTTCTGGTATCGGTCAGCCACGGGCGACTCGCCGAGGGTCTCACCAAAATCCAATGCGTCGCCCACCATCCAGAGGGAGTCGCTCAGCGCCGTCCAAGAAAGCAGGGGCACATTGTCGCCTGCTTGGTCCGGGTCGTTGTACCAGATGCGGCGGTTCAGGTGATAGTGCCGTGATCCGGCGATCGGGCCATGGAGAAGGTGGGCGATCTGGTTGTTGTCTTTATCGACGATGCGGGCCAGGGCCTCTTCGAGTACCTCCGGATAGCTGTGCATGTTGTTGTCCATCCCGATCCGCATCGCGTCGACCACGCCGATCGACGCGCCGTAAAGGGACATGCTCTGAGCCATGTTGCACCCCAAGACGAAGGCTTCCTCGCCCGCGGCTTCGCGCAGGGCTTTCAGGCCTGCGCGATGAGCCTGGAATGGAGTCATGAGCGGATCATGCACTTTGCGCCAGGTGCCCTTTTTCCAGTAAGCTTCATTGGGGGGTTGGTAGCTGAAGGCACGAGGGCTCAGCCAGCCTTGGTTGTCGTAGCCGTCGTCGATCAGGCCGATGCTGAACGCATCCAGTTTGAAGTAGCTGAAGCCGTACTCCTGCGTCACGCGTGTGACGACATCCTTGACGTGTTGGATGGCTTTGGGATTAGTGAGGTCCAATCCGGGAGAGTACCATCCCGGGTTCGGCGGGTCTGAGATCAGGCCCTGCGTTTCCACTCCGCTTGAACTGAACGGGCAGAACCAGATGCCGGGCACCAATCCGAAGGACCTGATCCGGTCGGAGGTCACCCTCATGCCACTGGGAAACGGGCCTCGTGGGTTTCCGATCCAGCCCGGCATACCCCGCTGCCAACCGTCGTCGATCTGAATCACAGAGAAGCCAAACGGTTTGAGATGCATGGCCGCCTGAGATGCTCGCAAGGCCACGTGCTGCTCGTTAACGTGCTCATGGCCGTCGTTCCAGGAGCAGTATCCGACCGGCTGCGGTGGAAGATGAATATCGTAGACCTTGGCCACGGTATCAGCCCAGGCTTCCATACCCAGGCGTGCATCCTTGAACCACCCCAGAGCAAGGACTTCGCTCACCTCCTCCTTGCCGGGAGGAATAATCAGTCTGCCGTAGTGGATATGGGCGGAAACACGCGTCGTTCCGTTTGTGTTGTTAATGAGACCGCCACCACCGAGATTTACACTCTTTCCCTACACGAC
>ENA-UOUL01002399-UOUL01002399.1-bioreactor-metagenome-genome-assembly--contig:-NODE-2399-length-21969-cov-7.823040_pt1 | contig 21969 bp, 17 predicted proteins | sample MGYA00249838_ERZ747220 | MGnify/ENA primary metagenome ERZ747220 (study PRJEB28778, sample SAMN05720191) | bioreactor metagenome | isolation source: Anaerobic biogas reactor | place: USA:Washington...
TCAGAGTATGTCGTGCCAGTATTTATATTATCTTTAAAAAGAAGACTTTGTGAAATGCAAGGTCTTTTTTTATTTTTGCTACAGGAGCATATCATGTGTTCCGGTAAAGCCCTGTCTAACTGCCTCCCTTTTAATTTCCTTGAAATATTTCTAAACCTGTAAATAAATTAACATTTTTAGTCAAATTATTACTAAACAACTTGTACTAGTTATTATTTACCATAACTCGGAATATATTGAATCAAAAATCATTGCAAAACGAGGTAAGAAACAAGTAAGACATTGCAGGTAAATAATGATAGGAGGGGTTAGTTGTGTCAAATGTATCAAATGGATCCTGGAAAGAAGAATACAATCGCAAATTATGCACGCCGGAAGAGGCTGCAGCTCTTATCAGGGATAATGATGTGATTTGTGTTGCCGGGGGAGGGAATGTTCCGGATGGTTTTTGCAGAGCATTTGACAAACGGTTGAATCAACTGCATAACATTACGGTTGCCGAAGCCTTGGCCATGGCCTTGTTTGATTTTATAACACCGGCCTCCGCTGGGCACAGTCATATAGAAACTGTATATGGCGGTGTAGTTGAAAGAATGTGTTTTCAGTGGGGAACAGCTCACTATATACCTGTCCATTTGGATGATACCAACAGAACAATTGAAGATCTTGACTGCCGAATCATAGCTACCGCAGTAACTCCTCCTGATGAAAATGGCTATTTTAATTTATCGATCGGCCGCGGGGTGTTAAGTCAGAGAATAATGGAGAAGGCTGAACATCTAATTGTAGAAGTAAACTCACATTTACCATGGTGCAACAGTGATCTGCTTTTACATGTATCTCAGGTGGATAGAATCATTGAAAAAGATACACCTCTTTTCCAGGTGCCGGATATTCCTATTACTGATAAAGAAAAAACTATAGCCGGTTACATTGTTGATATGGTCCCTGACGGGGCTACAATTCAGATTGGGATCGGAGGTTTGCCTAATGCCATAGGATCATTTCTAACCAGCAAAAAGGACTTGGGAATTCATACCGAAGTAATGACCAATGTTTTTATGGATCTTATGATATCGGGTGCAGCCAATGGTTCCAGAAAAAATATAAACAAGGGCAAGGCGGTAGCATGTTTGGGTTTTGGTGATGATAGATTGAACAAATTCATGGACCATAATCAAGATATTATGTTCTTCGCAGCAGAATATACAAATGATTCATATGTAATAGGCCAGCATGACAACCTCATATCAATCAATAATTTTATGTCCATTGACCTGTCAGGCCAAGTGGGTTCTGAATCAAAGGCCCATCAGCAATTTACCGGTACCGGAGGTTCGGTTAATTTTGTTCGCGGCGCGAAGATTTCCAATGGCGGGAAGAGTTTTCTGGCTGCTACCGCTACCTATACACAGAATGGTGAAATGAAATCAAGGATCATGCCGATGTTGGAGCTGGGAACAGCTGTTACTGTACCCCGAACTGATGTCGAGTATATTGTTACCGAATATGGGATCGCTAGATTACGCTACAAATCAGTACCCAAACGAGCCAAAGCACTGATTCAGATCGCCCATCCGGATTTTCGTGATCAGTTAACTTTCGAAGCCAAGAAAATAGGATGGCTGTATTAATAACTAGTGCAGGATGACTAGCCTGAAAAAACAATTCCGAAAAATTTGATAAAAGAAACTATAAAAGAAGGGTGATAAAATGCCGGCTAATAATTTCCTTTATGATACCAGGGATATAAAATTCATATTCAAAGAATGGTTGGATCTTGATAGGCTCCTTAGCTTAGATGTCTATAAAGACTATTACAGTAAAGATGATATCGATTCATATATCGAAGTAACAAGCAAAATATGCAGGGACGTACTGGCCCCGGCTAACGAGGAAGCAGACAAAATTGGTGTTCAATTTATCGATGGTAAAGTTATTACGCCACCTTCATTCAAAAACGCTTACCGGGTAGTTATGGAGGCAGGATTGGGACCGCAAAGTGCTGACCGGGAAGCAGAAGGACGGATGCCTTTTTGCATGTCAGCTCCACTTAACGAAATGATGATTGCCGCTTCAGCCGGGATACTGTCATGCTGGGGTCTAACTGCCGGAGCAGCCCATGTTATACAAAAATATGCCAGTCAGGAATTAAAAGAAAAATTTCTGCCGCCTTTGTTTTCGGGAGAATGGGGCGGAACGATGAATCTGACTGAGCCGGGAGCAGGGTCAGATGTAGGGGCTTCAATGACACGGGCATATCCAACCGATACCCCTGGTCTCTATAAAATCAAAGGAAGCAAATTGTTTATCACTGCCGGAGATCATGATCTGGCCTCCAATTTTGTTCATCTGGTATTGGCCCGACCTGAAGGCGGACGGGAAGGTACTGCAGGGTTATCCTTGTTCATCACTCCTAAATACCGGGTAAATGACGATGGTTCGTTAGGAGAATGGAATGATGTTACTACTGCGGGGATCGAACACAAAATGGGACTAAAAGGTTCCCCGACCTGTTCGCTGATATATGGAGAAAATGATGATTGCTACGGGTACCTGGTTGGGGATCCAGTTGGAGAAGACGGAAAAGGGCAGGGAATGAATCAGATGTTCAGCATGATGAATGAGGCCAGATTGGGTACAGGAGTCCTGGCACTGGCTGTTACTGCAGAGGCTTATTATAACGCTTTGGCTTATTCCAAAGAAAGGATTCAGGGAACCAAACTCACCGATCCCAAAGGACCAAGAGTCAAAATCATTGAACATGAGGATGTGCGCAGAATGCTGTTGCTGCAGAAATCATGTATAGAAGCCATAAGGGCCTTGCTTATGAAAACTTATTATTATATCGACCTGGAATGTGACAGCCCGGATCCGGAAGAAAGGGAATTTGCAGATTATATGGTGCAAATCAGCACACCGCTCTGCAAGGCGTATGCATCTGATATGGCCTGGCCGCTTATTGGCGAAGCGATCCAGACATACGGCGGATACGGTTATATCGAGGAGTACCCGGTAGCTCAGCTGGCACGGGATTGTAAAGTATTTTCCATATGGGAAGGCACAAATTATATTCAATCCCTGGATTTGATCGGGCGCAAATTTACCATGAAAAAAGGCAAGGCGCTGCGCACCTTGTTAAAAGTGATCACTGAGTTTATACAAACCAATAAAGAAACGATGGGATTTGAAAAAGAAATTGGCGTTCTGGGTGAAGCACTTAATGATTTTCAAGCCATTCTGGGCATTCTGCAAAGTTACATGACCTCGGGCAAAATAGCGATGATGCCTTTGTATTCCACTCGTATACTCCATGCTACATCTATGCTCTACTGCGGTATGTTGATCATGGAACAGGGTTTGCTGGCAGCACAGAAGTTAAAGGAAGTTGGCGACAACCATTATGACAGCAAGTTTTATCTGGGTAAAGTCGCCAGTGCCAGATTTTACGTATTAAACGTAGTCCCGCAGATAGCTGTGATCAAAAAAGTGTTTGAAATTGGTGATGCTACTGCCATCGATATTCCGGTGGAATGCTTAGGTTAAATTGGCCATCTTCTGATTTATGGTGAAATAACAGGAAATCAGACGGAGTGGTGGTGATAAGAAGTCTATATAAATACGGGCATTTAAATTATTGGCAAAAAGTAATGAATGTAAGAGGAGGGGAAAAAGTGAACAGAACGATTAGGAAAGCTGCCGTTTTAGGATCAGGAATTATGGGCGGAGGTATAGCAGCCATCCTGGCGGGAGTTGGAATACCATGCTATTTACTGGACATTATCCCAAACAAGCTGACAGAAGAAGAAATCCAAAAAAATCTTTCCCTTAAGGATCCAATCGTAAGAAACCGGATCGTGCAAAAGAATAAAGAAGCAGTGATAAAATCCAAGCCGGCATTGCTTTTTTCAAAAGATGATGCTGATTTGATCACGATTGGCAACTTTGAAGATAATTTGGAATGGTTAAAAGAGGCCGATTGGGTGGTCGAAGTTATTATCGAAAACTTGGAGATCAAAAAACAATTGTATAACAAAATAATACCGTTTATAAAACCAGGCGCCATTATCAGTTCAAATACTTCGGGAATAAGAATAAATGATCTGGCTCAGAGCCTTCCTGCCGAAATGAGAAAATATTTCCTGGGGACACACTTCTTTAATCCGGTTCGTTATATGAAACTGTTTGAACTGATTCCCGGTAATGAAACCTTGCCTGAAGTGATCGACTTTATGGCCGGTTTTGCTGAGAAAACTTTGGGCAAAGGGGTTGTGTATGCCAAGGATACACCAAGTTTTGTTGCCAATCGGATCGGGTTATTCAGTATGTTAGGTACCTTGCGTTTAGCTGGTGAATTTGGTCTGGGGGTCGAAGAGGTAGATAGTTTGACCGGCACATTAGTGGGAAAACCAAAGACCGCTACTTTTAAACTAACTGATATGGTTGGGGTTGATCTGTGCGTTGCCAGTCCCGCCATCGTACGTGAAAATATTTCTGATGAAAAAGAAAAACAATATTTCACCGGACCGGAATATATTTTCAAAATGGCAGAGAATGGCATGCATGGCAACAAAACCGGCGGAGGCTTCTACAAAAAAACCAAAAATGCAGCCGGCAAAAAGGAAACCCTGGTCTTAAACCTTGATACACTTGAATATGAATCCGCTAAAAAACCTGAGGTTCCCGGCATCAAGGAACTGAAAGCAGTCAAATCAACACCCGAAAGGCTGCAAAAAATATTGGAATATGATTCAATAGCGGCTCGTTTCCTTTGGGAAGACCTGAAAGGCTGCCTTACTTATTCTGCCGCTAAAATTCCTGAAATATCGGACAATATTCTTAATATTGACAATGCCATGCGTTTTGGTTATGGCTGGCAAATGGGGCCTTTTCAGATGTGGGACGCCATAGGTGTAGAAGCTTTTGTTGCTCGTGCCGAAAAAGAAGGAGCACAAATAGCTGGCTGGGTAAAGGAAATGCTGGAAAAGGGATGTAATAAGTTCTACACCGTTATTGATAATGTACCCAGTTATTATTGCGCACTGGATAAAAAATACCTGCCCGTTCCTTATGCTAAGGAAATAATCAATTTACCTCTGTTGAAAAAACAGAATAAAATAATAGCCGGAAATGCCGACGCAACACTGATCGATATCGGCGATGGCGTTGCCTGTCTTGAGCTCCATTCCCGGGGCAATACTTTGTCTGAGTTATGCAAGCCAATGCTGGAACTTGCCATGAATATAACAGAGGAAAATGATGATTGGCTTGGTCTGGTTATAACCAGTGCCGGACCCAATTTCTGTGTTGGCGGCGATTTAGGTTATTTGCTTTCCGTATCCAATAACAGTACGGTCAATGAAGCTGCCGATGCCCTTAAGACCCTGCAGGATACTTTGATGAGGATGAAGTATTTTTCCAAACCTATTGTGACTGCTCCTTTTGACATGACCCTGGGGGGAGGGCTTGAATTATGTATGCATTCAACTGCCATTCAGCCCCATGCGGAATGTTATATGGGATTGGTGGAAGTCGGGGTCGGGTTAATTCCCGGAGGCGGAGGAACCAAAGAAGCACTGCTTCGCCAGATGGAAAAAATCCCGCCCGGCATCAAAGTAAAACCGGAGCCTTTTATTGAAAAAGCCTTCGAAAATATTATGCAGGCCAAAGTATCTAAAAGTGCCAAGGAAGCAGCTAAACTTGGTTACCTGAGACCAACAGATAAAATCAGTATAAACAAGGACCACCAGTTATATGATGCCAAACAAAAAGTCCTGGCTTTGGCGGCAGAAGGATATGCTCCTCCCGCACCGGCACAAATACCGGCAGCAGGGGAAGACGGGTCTCTATGTTTGCAGTTATGGCTTATAACATGAAGGTAGCCGGTCTGGCAACTGAGCATGACTACCTGGTAGCCAGGAAGCTTACCCACGTGCTTGGCGGAGGATATTTAAAACCGGGGACGGTAATGAGTGAAGAATACCTCCTTTCCCTGGAAAGAGAAGCATTCAGCATACTGATAAACGAAGAGAAGACCAAAGCCCGTATGGAACATATGCTGGCTACCGGTAAACCATTAAGAAACTGATTATGTTAAAGGAGGAGGGAGTAATTTGAAACAAGCAGTTATTGTTGCCGGCGTTCGTACTGCGGTCGGCAAAGCGCCGCGCGGAACTTTAAAGGATACAAGGCCAGATTATCTGGGTAAATTAGTAGTTGAGGATGTGGTCAAAAAATTAGGCCCCAATTTTGATAAAAGTCTGGTTGACGATGTAATCATCGGCTGTGCATTTCCCGAAGGTGTTCAGGGCATGCAGATGGGGAGGATGATTGCCCAGTATGCAGGAATGCCGGATAGCGTATGTGGTATAACTGTAAACCGATATTGTTCTTCCGGTCTGCAGACCATCAGCATGGCAGCTGAACGTATAATGGTCGGGGCTTCAGAGGTTATCATCGCGGGGGGAGCCGAAAGTATGAGCATGGTCGCCTCCAAGCAGACTCCCGTGCCCAATATGGAAATACTCGAAGGCTGGCCGGATTTATATTTAGGTATGGGACTTACAGCAGAGAATGTTGCGCGGCAATTCAGCATATCCAGACAGGAACAGGACGTTTTTGCGTCCGACAGTTATGCAAAAGCCAGTATAGCCTTGAAGAATGGAGTATTTAACGGGGAGATCACACCGGTGCCATATAAAGTTACATCAATAGGACCAGATAACAAAGTGGTCGTACAAGAAAAACAATTTACTGTAGATGAAGGGCCCAGAGAAGGAGTCACAGCGGAATCCTTGTCTAAACTGAAGCCAGCATTTACTCCTTTCGGAGTAGTCACAGCCGGCAATTCGTCACAGACCAGTGATGGCGCTGCAGCAGTTGTAGTAATGTCAGAAGAAAAGGCTAAGGAACTGGGATTAAAACCACGTTTACGTTATGTGAGCTTCGCAGTAGCCGGATGTCCTGCAGGGGTGATGGGTATCGGGCCTGCGTTTGCTATTCCCAAAGCCCTGAAATTAGCTGGACTGACCCTTAAGGAGATTGGCTTGATAGAGCTGAACGAAGCCTTTGCTTCACAATCTATCTATGTTATCAGGGAATTAGGACTCAACCGGGATATCATAAATGTAAACGGCGGGGCAATTGCCCTCGGACACCCCCTGGGATGTACAGGTTCAAAATTAACGGTACAGATCATGAATGAAATGGAAAGAAGACAGGTACGTTACGGCATGGTTTCAATGTGCATTGGCGGGGGAATGGGTGCTGCCGGTATATTTGAACTGGGTTCATAAGATATTGAAAGATATAATACCCGATAAAAAACAATAACATCAATTGCGTTATACTTCCAGGCTGAATGAAAAAAGCCTGGAAGTTTTTTTGCTGAAAATCGATCAGCAGCTTTTTGAAAAACAGGTCAGCCGGGATTATCAGAGAGGTCATTTTAGTTTTATAAATACTTAAGTCAATGACTTAAGTATGTGAAATAGACATAATGGTTTTGCTGCATACATATCCATAGGTTAAAGGGAATGATTCAAATTTTGTTAGGGAGCTGCAGCCGCAGGCAAATGTTTTTATGTTCTGCACATCTTAGATCGTAAGCAAGACGATAAGTTTATGGAAAGGAGAATGACGCTGATGAAACTGATCGATCATATTGGAATCGTGGTAAAAAACGTTCAAGATTCGATAAAAATTTATCAAGACGGATTGGGAATGAATCTTTTGCAAATTGAAGACAACGAAGCTTTTGGAGTTAAGATAGCGTTCTTTCTAGTTGGAGAGACACTGGTTGAATTGATTGAACCTACCACTCCTGAAGGCACCATGGCCAGCCAATTTCTAAAGGAAAAAGGAGAAGGATTACATCATATTGCCTTCCGGGTTGAGAACCTTGAAAACACGTTAAACATGCTGAAAGAAAAAGCTATCCCATTGATCCATGAAACCCCGCAGCCGGGAGGACTTGGTGCTTTGGTAGCCTTTATGGATCCTGGCAGTGCCAATAATGTGTACATCGAATTTATTCAGAGATCTTTAATAACAGAATCTTAAGCTGAATTTTTGTTCTGAAGGCCTATGGTGATTAGCCGGAAGGAGGAAGAAAATAATGAATTGGCAAGAAGACTACAAGAAAAAACAAATATCGATCGAAATGGCAGCCAAACTTATTCGGTCTGGAGATACTGTAGCAATGGGACACTCAGTTGGAGCGCCATCTGTAGATATATATAATGCCATTCTTGACAGATATGAAGAATTGCAAGATGTGGAAATACTGGATGTTGTGCAAATTCGGCCTTGTAAATTATATGATCCTGAATACATGGCCAAGCTGCAGGGGCACATTACCTATATCCCGCCGTTTGGAGTGGCTTCTATCCGGAAGATGTACAGTTCCAAACTGGCTGATTATTTTCCGGTCAGCACCTATGATTCCGGCGATAAGATTTCACAAAGGGCAGATGTAGCAATTGTGATGGTTACCCCCCCTAATAATCAGGGGTATATCAATCTCGGCCTGGCAGACTTTTATGAAATGGATACGATCCGAAAGGGCAGGGCTTCCGGTAAGCAAAGGCTGACAATTGCCGAAGTCAATGATCAGATGCCGGTGGTTTACGGAAATAACTGGCTTCATGTTTCCGAGTTTGATTATTTTATCGAGCATTCTTCGCCGCTGCCGGTATTTGGACGCAGTAATCCTACTGAAGCAGAACAAACAATTGCCAAGCATGTACTGGAATTAATCAAAGACGGAGATACAATTCAAATGGGGATCGGCGGGATATCAGAAGCGGTAGTGGCAGGGTTGGATGGCAAACATGACCTGGGTATTATTACGGAAATGCTGCCCCTGGGATTACCGCAGCTGATCGAGAAAGAAGTTGTGACCAATTCCCGCAAACCATTCCATAAAGGGGTATCGATCGCAACCTTTTTGATGGGTGATCTGGCTTTATATGATTATGCCCGTGAAAATCCGGCGTTGGAACTTTATCCGGCCTCATATACCAACAACCCTTTCTTTATCGCCCAGCATCCTAATATGGTAACGATCAACATGTCGTTGATGGTCGACCTTTCCGGGCAGATCGCTTCAGAAGGATTAGGCCACAAGCAGATCAGCGGGCCCGGCGGACAATTGGATTTTATGATCGGTTCATTCTACTCCGAAGGCGGCCGGGGAATCATCTTGATAAATGCTGCCAGAATGGCGAAGGATGTTTTGTCATCCTCCATCGTACCTGAACTGCCGCCAGGTATGCCGGTTACAGTACCCAGACAGTTTGCACAATATGTGGTAAGTGAATACGGCATTGCCAATTTGAAATATAAGACCAGAAGAGAAAGAGCGCTCGAACTAATCGCTATCGCCCATCCTGATTTAAGGGGTGAATTACGAGCAGCCTTAAAAAAGAACTTCTATCCTGATTTCAATATTGGAAAACAATAATACGGTAGTCATAAAGAACATTTAATGAGACCCGGGTAACTATTTAAAACCTGCAGCGGGATTTTAAGGAGGGTTTTACTATGAACCAGAATCATGAAATCGTAGTGACCGCAATTGGGCGTACTGCTTTTGACCGTTTCGGCGGAATAACCAAAAATGTTCCCAGCGTACAACTGGCCAGTTGTACCATAGCGGAACTGGTGAATAGAGCCGGACTGTGTCCCGAGGATGTCGATGAAGTCAATCTGGGCCAATGTATTCTGGGAGAAGCCTGGACGCAGACGGATGTGATCTCAAGACAGGCACTGATAAGAGCCGGCTTGCGGGAAGCAACCATTTCCTGCAACATAGACCGGGCATGTTGTTCATCCACAACGGCGCTGCAGCTATCCTGGAAGAATCTTATGATGGGTGAATCCCAGGTAAGTATTGCCCTTGGTGTCGATAACATGAGCAGGACGCCCTATTATCTGCCGCCGGAATATCGTTGGGAAGGCAAACGTCTGGGCGATATGAAACTGGTTGATAAGCTGCTGAATCTGGGATATGAAGGATTTGGTGTGTTAGCTGTAGACGCCGGTGAAGTTGCCCTTGAATATGGGATCAGCCGGGAAATGCAAGATGAATGGGCAGTTCGAAGCCATAAGCTTTATGGCGAGGCAGAAGCCAAAGGATATTTTGCAGAAGAGATATTTCCCCTTCAGATACCCCAGGGTAAAAACAAACCGCCGGTGATTCTCGATCGTGATCAGCAGCCACGGCCGGATACCAGCCTGGAAAGTCTGGCCAAGCTGCCGACAGTATATGGAAGCCCCACCGTTACTGCCGGTAATGCTCCGGGTATCAATACCGGTGCCGCAGGCTTAATGATCACTACCAGGGAAAAAGCTGAGGCGTTAGGCATGAAACCACTGGCAACGATCATAAGAGTAGTCAGTACCGCCGGCCAAGCACGGGGAATTGCAGTAGCTCCTGCTGTAGCAATCAAAAGAGGGCTTGAAGTCACGGGCTTAACACTCAAAGATATTAAACTGATCGAGATCAACGAAGCTTTTGCAGCAATGCCGTTGGTTTCCACCAAGATCTTAGGAGAAAATGATGAAACCAAAATCAAACAATTACGTGATATTACGAATGTAAACGGCGGAGCGGTGGCCATCGGTCATCCGGTGGGGGCAAGCGGGCTGCGTATAACCATGACACTGATTAATGAGTTGCGTCGCCGTGGGGGCGGTTACGGGATCGCTGCCATCTGCGGCGGATTAGCGCAGGGGGATGCGGTGATTTTGAAAGTGGAATAGTGATGTCTTGTAAAATTCCTTGATTATTTGATATAGAGTGGCTGCGGCTTTTTCGACAACCTCCGCAGGTATAATGCAGGTAAACTAATGATAGAAATTAATAAAACAAAGGATCAAACTTATGAGAACAACGAAAAAAATAACCAAAAGGCAGTTACAGGCCATGGAGACCAGAAACAAATTGTTTGAGACTGCCAAGCAGTTATTCATGAAACATGGATTTGAAACAGTAACAATTGATGAAATAGTCGAAGAAGCCGGTACGTCTAAAGGGGCATTTTATACACATTTCAAATCCAAAGATCAGATCCTGCTTGAACAGTTTAAGGAAATCGATAATTATTACCTGGAAATATATAAAAAGATCAAAAGACGGCGTAAAGCAGGCAATCAATTATTGGCTTTTGTTAAAGCACAGCATCATTATATAGCTGAAGTTTTGGGAATCGATTTTATTAAAACCGTGTATTCCAGCCATATCAATAATTCCATTGACTATTTAAATGAAGTAAACAGACCGCTGTATGCCATTGTAGAAGAGATCATCAGCAAAGGTCAGCAAAAAGGTGAATTCAGGACTGATAAAGATGCCGCCGAAATGACAATGGCCATAACCAGATGTATGAGGGGCACTATATATGATTGGTGTGTCCGCAATGGGGAATTTGATATTGTGCAAGATGGCTACAGCTATTTTCAGCTCATAATCGATAGTTTGAAAAAGAATGATTGATTTCATGGGAGAGACTTAAATGGATGTAGATAAAAAATTAAAAGTTTTTGAGGTGGCTAAAGAATTATTTGAAAGATTCGGCTACAAAAAAACCACCGTTGATGAAATAGCAGCAAATGCCGGCATCTCAAAGAAAACGCTTTATGAGATATTTGCCGGTAAGGAAAAATTGCTGTCCGAGCTGGTGATCCATGAAGGATTGCGATGTGAAAAAATGATACAGAATGAACTTAACGATATTGCCGATCCTTGGTTCAAATTAGAGAGATATATTCAAATATCCGAGGATTACTTTGTCAGCAATCCGTTTCTTGGCAAGGTACTCTGCGATGAATCGGGATTATATGCACCATTTCTGAAAAATGAGATAAATACCATTGAGGATGGCATGGAAAAATTCTTTATTGATATATTGAGTGAAGGTACTAAAAAAGGCACCTTTGGTGAGATGGATTTAAAGACCAATGCCAATTGTATTTTTGTTTTATTCCGTAATTACACCTATGCCGGTACGCATACCGGCCAGCACGGATGGGTGGAATTTATACAAAAGGCTATACGAAATTAGATCCTGCCTTGCTTGCGAAACTTTCATTTCGCTGACTGGATCTTAACTTTCGTGGTATACCTCGAGCTATTAAAAAATAGCTCTTTTTTTATGTATAAAATCCCGGCACAAATAATAAGTATTAATGATTAATGGAAATTTATTGCATTTAATAAACTAATAAACCGATATAGTTTACGAAATTGTTGGTGGATCAGTTAATGGATACTGCTAAAAGATTGTTATCCACATCAGTTTATACGGGGATCAAAAACTGATCCCGTAAAGTTCAAAAAAAGGGGGAGTAATAATGGACACTTCATATCTATCCTTGGAGGGCAAAGTGGCCTTGGTCACCGGAGGCAGCAGGGGGATCGGCCGGGCAGTGGCATTGACTTTAGCTGATGCGGGGGCTGATGTGGTCGTATCAAGCCGCACGCAGGCTGATCTGGACAAAGTTGCCGAGGAAATAAGGGCAATGGGAAGAAAGGCCCTGGCAATAGCCTGCCATAATCGGAAAGTTGAAGACCTAACCGCATTAGTTGATTCAGTAAAAAAAGAATTCGGCAGGATCGATATTTTGGTCAATAATGCCGCAACCAATCCGGGCATGGGGCCTCTGATAAATCAGGACGAAAAAATGTATGACCAGATCATGAATACCAATCTTAAAGGTTATACGATCTTAAGCCAATTGGTGGGGCAGATGATGGTGGCGCAGGGCGGTGGAAACATCGTTAATATTTCCTCGGTAGGCGGGACGACACCGGATGTAGGAGTTGGTCTTTACTGTATCAGCAAAGCCGGGATCATTATGCTGACCAGGGCAATGGCACTGGAACTTGGGCAATACAACATCCGCGTAAATTGTCTTGCGCCCGGGATCGTTAAGACAAAATTCAGCCAGGCGTTTTGGTCGAATGAAGCTGCTCTGGAAGAAGAATTCAAACATACTCCGATCGCCCGCGTAGCGGAACCGGAAGAAGCAGCCCGGGTCGTGCTGTTTCTGGCTTCTGATGCTTCTTCCTATATCACTGGCCAAACCATCGTAATGGATGGCGGCAGCTCAATTTGATCAGACTTTTGAAGATGAGGAGGGAAATTAAATGGCAGATAAATATGATGTGATCGTAATTGGAGCAGGTGTTGCCGGCTTAGGGACCGCATGCCTGCTTTCCAGGGATTTCGGCCAGAAAGTACTGGTACTGGAGAAAGCACCTTTTATTGGAGGGCGCCTGGCTTCATTTGTGGGCAAAGGTGACAAAATGTATCTGGACGGTTTGGAATTGGATGCCAATGGTTTTAAACGGGCACTTGCTTATGTCGGTGCCTGGATCCCCAAATGTACGCCCGATCTGGAAACCTGTTTCAAGGAGGGGCTGTTTGATGGATGTACCATCGACACCGGGCACGGATTATTCTGGGGCAATAAAGGAAAGATACGCTGTTTGATGGATTATCTTGACAGGCCGGTGGATATGCCTTGTAATGTCGGATTTGCCTTCGTTGACTACAAAAAAGGCAATAAAGCCTATCAAGTAGGCAAGGGTGAGCCATATGCCTGGATGAGTCCGGAAGGTTTCAAGTCAACCATGAAAGCTTTGCGCGATATGGCTTTAATGAACTTTGATGATGTTGCTCAGACGGCTCATATGTCTTTCGAGGAATGGCTGCAGGCCCGCAATGTCCACCGGGAAGCGTACGACTATATCAAAGTTTTGGCTGCATCTCAGACCGGACAGGCGGATCTGGCTCTTACTCCGGCACCCGATGTGCTTGGACATATGTGTATTGCCGGCGATATTAAAATGAACCTGGTGGAAGGATCGTGCTCCACGGTGGCCAACCCGGGCACTATGGCATTTGCTTTGTTGATGGAAGAAGTATTAAAAGAAAATGGCGGCGAGGTACGACGGAATTCTGCGGTGGTTGAAACGATTATCGAAAAGGGCAGAGTCAAGGGTGTCACCTATAAAACAGCAGAAGGTTTTGAAACGGTATATGCGGATAGAATCATATGCACGGTTCCCAGCAAACAGATGCTGAACGTGATACATCCCCGCTATTTCCCGCAGGAACTGGTTGATCGGATCCAAAAGCAATTTTGGGGTGCAGGCATGATTACCGGATATGGCAATATGAAGTCAAATATTTGGGCAGACAAAGGGATCGAAGAGAGAAGCTTCATTTATATGCCGGATGTAATAGGAAAAGAAGAAGGCTACAGCGGTTGTGTCGACATGGTTTTATGGAATCTGGCTTCCACTGCGCAGGGCAGCAATTCCAATCCCACGCTGACCAGTGAGACCGGTGTTGCTCCGGAAGGTAAACATGGATGGATCTTCTCCACCGCTATGACCCATGAAGAAATGAGAAATGCCCGGAAGGTATCACGCGTGGTGGAATGGTGTGAAGGATGGGGAAGCCGAACTTTTAAAAGCAAATGGAAATCAGAAATGGAGTTTTTGCTGTGGATGTGCTGTGACCATGCTTTTGCCTGGATACAGCCAATCGGTTATGACCGTATTGACGTAAAGTCTCCCACTATAGAAGGTTTATATTTTGCCGGCGACCAGTATGGAGAACGCCTGTGGGGATGTGGTGTTGACGCAGCAGCATTAAGTGCTGCCCTCTGTGTAGACAGTATGATGGGGTCCAATACCGAAGAGAGAATATTCCCATTTTACCACCGTGCCATGCCCGCGCGGGTAAAGGGCTGGTAATCAATAACGAAGGGAGAATCAAATATGGGCTTAATGACTGGACAACAGTTTAAAGACAGTTTGAATGATGGCCGGGTAATTTACTACAAGGGTGAAAGAATTGACAATGTTGCCACCCATCCGGCCTTCGTTAACTGCGTGAATACCATGGCCCTTGATTTTGAAATGGGCCATGACCCCAAGTATAAAGATTTGGCGGTGGTATTTGATGAGGAACTTGGGGAAGAAATAAGCCGCTATTTTGCCATCCCCAAAAATGGTGAGGACTTATTGAAAATGCAGGAACTGATCATTAAGTCAACCGAGCTGGGGGATGGGTATATTCCTTTTTCACATGATATTGGTGCGGACGTCATCAATGCAATCATTATCACTGCAAATATTATGGGTGATCAAGACTATATCGACAGAATCAATAACTACAACAAGTATTTGAAGAAGACTGATAAAGCAGTTGTAGCCGCGGTAACTGATGTGAAAGGTGACCGGATGCTCAGGCCAGGTGATCCGGGGCAAGCCCACCCGGATTACTATGTACGCATAGTAGAGAAAAATGAGCAGGGGATCATAGTAAGGGGCGCCAAGGCACATATATCCGGTGCTGCATATGCCAACGAATTCTTCGTAATTCCATGTCGGGCTATGTCCGAAAGTGATGCAGATTACGCAGTGGCATTCGCCATCCAGGCTAATGCCAAAGGGATCAAACAGATCGTGCGTCCTTTCGTACAGGGAAGGTCAGCTAATGATTTCCCCAATGAACGTCCCCACCGTATGATCACTGATTCCCTGATCATATTTGATGACGTTTTCGTTCCCTGGGAACGGGTCTTCCTTTGCGGGGAATGGAAATATGCTGCTACCATGGTCTATAACTTTGCCTTGCTGCACCGCCGTACCGGCTGTGCCTATCGTATACCTTTAAGCGAACAATTCCTTGGGATGGCCACAGCTATTGCAGAATACAACGGTGTGGAGAATGCTCCCCATGTAAAGGATAAAATCACGGAAGTGGTCATATACCTGGAAACCTTAAAAGCCTTGTGCAATGCTGCATGTTTTGATTACAAAATGATTGCCGGGATTGCCGTTCCCAACCCCGTAATCACTAATATCGCCAAGTATCATTTCGCTCATCAATATCATGAGATCGTAAGGATCGTACAGGATCTGGCCGGCGGTTTATTGGTCACTCGGCCTTCCTATCTGGATTATTGCGTTCCTGAGCTGCAGGAGGAAATCATCAAATATTGCGGAGGCAAGGCAGGAATACCAACGGAAACCCGGTTAAGAATGTTTGATCTGATCCGCCGCATGACACACTCAGAATTGGAAACCATTGCGCTGCACGGTGAAGGTTCGCAGGAAAGTCAAAGGATGACAATTTATGCCGAGGCTAAAAAAACCATGCGATATTGCAAAAATATTGTTGATGTAATGGCAGGGATAAAAAAGCAGGACTGAATGATTTTTAGTAAATGATTTTAAGGGGGGAAAGCAATGCCTGAATTTAAAGAAGCTGTAATTGTATCAGCCTGCCGGACCGCTATCGGGGAATTCTTGGGATCGCTTAAAAATTTAACCGGTGCAGAAATGGGAGCAATCGTGCTTAAGGAATGTGTAGACCGGGCAGGAATCGATCCTGACCTGATCGACGATGTGATTATGGGACAGACCTGCGCCGACACCAGGGAAGTGAATGTTGCCCGGGTAGCTGCCCTGAAAGCCGGATTTTCTTATAAGGTGCCGGGAATGACGGTGAACCGGGTATGCCCGTCGTCACTGGAAGCACTGGATATAGCGGCAGCACGTATCCAACTGGGGCAGTATGATGTGGTCCTGGCCGGAGGGACGGACAGCATGAGTCAGGTTCCGCATATATTAAGGACCCATCGCCTGGGAACCAAATTAAGAGATGACAGGCTGATCGATTCCTTATGGGAAGGCATGAAGGGCGGAGGATCGTTGATAATGGGGCTGACCGGTGAAAACCTGGCAGAAAAATATGGCATAACCCGCCAGGAACAGGATGAATATGCCTTGCGCAGCAATCAATGTGCACAAAGAGCTATAGAGAACGGCTGGTTTGAGGAGGAGATCGTGCCGGTAAAGATCCCTGGCCGCGGCGGGAAAATTACCGAGTTTAAAATCGACGAGCGCCCCAAGTTTGACCTGACAATGGAAGCACTGGCCAAATTGCCGCCCACCTTTAAGGAAGACGGGACCATAACCGCCGGAAATGCTTCCGGGTTAAATGACGGAGCAGCAGCCGTTCTGGTAATGTCTGCCGACAAAGCCAAAGAATTAGGGGTAAAACCTATGGCCAGAATTGTGGGTGGGGCAGTATGTGCAGTGGAACCGGAAATCATGGGTTACGGCCCAGTTCCCTGCACGCAGAAATTACTCGCGCAAACAGGATTAAAACTTGAAGATATCGGACTGATCGAAGTCAATGAAGCGTTTGCAGCCCAGTATTTGGTTTGTGAAAAGTTATTGGGCTTAAATAGAGATATCACCAATGTAAATGGGGGAGCCATCGCGCTGGGGCATCCAGGCGGTCCAACCGGCGTCAGACTGGTGGTAACCATGCTTTATGAAATGAGGAGAAGAGGAGTAGCTTTAGGATTAGCTACTTTGTGCGGCGGAAACGGCCCGGCCCGGGCAGTGATCATTGAGGCATTGTAAGAAGCAGCAATACAAAGGAGGAAGGTTATGGGCAAGTTAAAAGGCAAAACTGCCATTGTAGGGATAGGTGAAGTGCCTACCGGCAGATATCACGAACGTGCGGCGATCGTTTGTGCCATTGAATCCTGCCGGCAGGCGATTCTTGATGCGGGTATCAAGAAAGATGAAATAGATTTTATTATCCCTACCGGTTCGATGTACAGCTCACCTTACAATACAGAAATGTGCACCAGCAGAATCGTTGAAGAACTGGGACTGGCCCGGAAATCCACGGCTAATTTTCAAGTGTTTTCAGGGGGATCCAGTACCGGCAATATCCTTAAAACAGCTGCCGGCTTGATTGCAACAGGACTGGCCAAAAATGTTCTATGTGTTCATTCCGACAAACTGGCCACCGGAATATCTGCCCAGGGAGGCATCGATCTTTTTTCCACCGCAGGTATCTCCGCGGAATGGGAAGTGCCCTTTGGCATGCATTACTCAGCCATAGCTGCATTGACCATGCAGCGATTTATGTTTGAAACCGGAACCACAGCTGAACAATTGGCTTCGGTTTGTGTATCTAACCGTAAATGGGCAGAACTGAACCCAAATGCCATGCATCGTAAACCTATAACAGTGGAAGAAGTAATGGCCTCCAAGATGTTATCCGAGCCTTTGCATGCCAAGGAATCAAACATGCTGGCCGATGGAGGTTCAGCCTTTATTATTACTTCCGCCGAAAGAGCCCGTGATCTGACTGACAAGCCGGTATATCTGCTGGGGGAAGGCTCTTTGGTTACACATCATGTATTTTCACAGGATACTGATCTGACCCGTCTGGGTTTCGTAGAAGCAGGCCAGGCTGCTTATAAAGAAGCCGGCCTTACCCCAGAGGATATGGATATTGCAGAATTATATGATTCCTATGCAGTCTATCAGCTTATTGCCCTGGAAGCACTTGGCCTGTGCGGCCGCGGAGAAAGCGGAGAATATGTTCAGTCAGGCCATACCTGGCCCGGGGGAGAACTTCCCATGACCACCAATGGCGGGATGCTGTCCCAGGGACATACCGGAGCAGGCGGCAGTTTTGCCATATTGGTGGAAACCGTCAGGCAGTTGATGGGAAAAGCGGGAGAACGTCAGGTGCCAGGTGCCCGGTTCGCTATTGAAACCTCTACGGGCGGAACTTATATGGACTCACATGCAGCTATATTCGGCAATATCATTCCGTAAATAAGGGGAGGAGTATTAATGGATACATCAACAAAACCATTACCAAGTGTCAATAGCTGGACAAAGCCCTTCTGGCAAGGAGTGAGAGAAGAGAAATTAATGATCCAAAAATGCACGGAATGCGGGCAGCCTATATTTTATCCCCGCATGTGCTGCCCTTTCTGTTTTTCTGATCAGATCGAGTGGATGGAGGCTTCCGGAAGGGGCAGGATTTATACCTATACCATAGTACGCAGCAATGCACCATCATCCTTTATTGCTGATATGCCATTCGTAATCGCGGTGGTCCGTTTGGAAGAAGGGGTACAGATGTTAAGTAATATCGTTGACTGCGAACCGACCGCAGTTTATTGTGAAATGCCTGTCGAGGTTACCTTCGAAAAATTGTCGGATGAATTTACGCTGCCTAAATTCAGGCCTGCACAAGCATAAGTAATCGTATTGTATTTATACGAGGGGGTGAGGTTATGCCGGAAAAGTTCTGGGAAGATTTTGAGGTTGGATTTACATTTCAAACACCATCCATTACCGTTACCGAAACCCATGTAGTAAACTGGGCTGGTTTAACGATGGACTTTTATCCATTGCATATGGATAAGGAATACTGCGCCAAAACACCTTTTAAAGAAAGGCTTGCCCATGGTCCATTAATCTTTGGCATGGCAGTTGGCATGGCTGGTTTGGCTAAAGTTGAAGGCGGCGCCATGATCGCATGGATGGGAGCAGACAATATGAAAATGCTGGCCCCGGTAAAAATAGGGGACACCATTACCAACCGAATTGAAGTAATAGAAAAACGTGAGACCGGCAAAAAAAATCAAGGCTTTCAAACCTGGCAGTATAAGATCTTTAACCAGCGGAATGAAATGGTAATGATCTTTGATATGAAGTTCTTGATGCACAGGAAACCGGAAGAATAGGTATGCCCAAAAATTCGGAAGGAGATTATAAGAGGTGGATCAATACTTAGATGATAAGAAGTTAGCCTTACAGGAAAAAATATGCGCATTTGTGGATCAGGAACTGACCCCTGAATATGTTCGTGCAGCTGACCAGAAAGATGAATACCCGTATGAGCTCTTAAAAAAGCTGAGTGACCTTAATTTTACTGGAATAAATGTTCCTGTAGAGTACGGGGGAGCAGGCGGAGACGTTATTGATCTGATGATCATTTTTCAGAATCTGGCCAGAAGAATGCCGGTCCTGTGCTGGGCCTTGGGAAACATATTATTATACGGCAATGAAATCATCGGACTTAACGGCAGTCCGGAACAGAAAGAAAAATACCTGCCCAAACTGGCCAAGGGGGAGATAGGTTTCAGCTTCGCCCTGACCGAACCCAATGCGGGCTCGGATGCTGCTGCTATAAAAACCAGAGCAGTTTATGAAAATGGCTATTATGTTATCAACGGAAATAAAATGTTTATTACCGGTGCCGGGGTGACTGATTATACCATCACTTTTACCAGAACGGCTGAATCCCGGTATGGAGGCATAACCGCTTTCATAGTGGACACAAAAACCGAGGGTTATAGTGCCAGACCAATCAAGAAATTAGCTTTTCACGGCTCCAGCACCTGTGAAGTCAATTACGACAATGTGAAAGTACGGCCCCAGGACATCCTGGGCGGAGAAGCAGGTTTGAACCGGGGCTGGCAGCAGGAAATGAAATTACTTAACCAGGAACGGCTGATGCTCTCCTCCATGGCGATAGGAATCGGGCAAGCAGCACTGGAAGATGCCATTGCCTTTGCCCGACAAAAATTCCGATTCGGGCAGGGTGATCACCAGGCTATCAAGCATACCCTGGCAGAAATGGCCGCCGAACTTGAAGCAGCCAAAAGCCTGGCTTACAACACGGCATGGAAAGAAGTCAGGGGCATTGAATGCGTAAAGGAAACTTCCATGACTAAATACTTTTGTGCCGAAACAGTAAAGAAGATCGTTCTGAAAGGGGTAAATATTCTGGGGGAATATGGCGGCATCATGGACTATGGCATGCAGAGATATATGCGGGAGATCCCCATCCTTTCCATTGGCGGCGGAACCTCCCAGGTGCAAAAAAATATTATTGCGAGGATCATCGGATTATAAGCTGAAAAAGGAGGGTTGGTTATGGGGTTTGGAACTATCATTAAGCTTGAAATGGAAGGAGAAATAGGTATCGTTACCTATGACATCCCGGGTGTTCCTGTGAATACCTGGTCACCGGAGGCCCTTGCCGAGTATTACAGCCTGATGGATATGCTGGAAAAGGATGAACAGATTAAAGGTCTTATTATCAGATCAGGAAAGCCTAATAATTTTCATGCGGGAGGAGATTTAAAGTTTCTGGAAAGCTTTACTTCCCGTGAAGCTATGCAAGTCTGGCTGGATGAATTTCAACAGGGATTTAACCGGCTGGCCGAACTAAAGATTCCAACGGTGGCTGCGATTGAGGGTGCCTGCCTGGGCGGGGGACTGGAATTTGCGCTGTTATGCACCGCACGGATCGCCAAAGACACCAAGGCAACCGTCCTCGGACAGCCGGAAGTTCTGGTTGGTCTTTTTCCGGGAGGCGGAGGGACCCAGCGCCTGCCGCGTCTGATCGGCTTACCAGCGCTGGATCTGATCCTTAGTGGTAAAAATCTCACTGCAGCAAAAGCTTTGGAGGCGGGAGTGGTTGATCGGCTGACGGCGGCAGAAGGTGACCTTTTAGCAGATGCCAGGCAGTTTGTTGAACAATTAATTGCCGGAAAAGCAGAACTCAATCGGCCGGTACACGATTTTTCAAAAATAGATGAGATCGCTGAACTAGCCAGGCAGAAGACAGTCAAGGTGTCACGGGGGAGGGAATTGCCCGGGCCGTTGGCCGCAATCAAAGCAGTTCAGGAAGGCATAAAGCTTTCTCTGCAGGATGGACTGGAAATTGAGAAAAAGCTATTTGTTGAGGTAGCTTTAACCAACGAGGCCAAGGGCAGCATGAATACCTTCTTTCTTAAAACGATGACGGATAAACCTTTATCAATGGTCCCCAGAGATTTTAAGGCCAAACCTGTTAAAAAGGCTGCGGTATTGGGCTTTGGCATTATGGGCCGGGGTATTGTCATTGATATCCTGCGCACTATGCAGATTCCGGTAGTGGTTAAAGATATGCCGGAATCACTGGAAGCGGGGAAAAAGTTTGTCAAAAAAATATTGGACGGAATGGCGGAGAAAAAGAAAATCAAGATCACCGCTGATGAATTGATGCAGTTTATAACTTTAACGTCTGAAATCAATGATGATTTTAAGGATGCAGATATCGTGATCGAAGCCATAAC
>ENA-UOUL01002400-UOUL01002400.1-bioreactor-metagenome-genome-assembly--contig:-NODE-2400-length-21964-cov-6.639603_pt1 | contig 21964 bp, 17 predicted proteins | sample MGYA00249838_ERZ747220 | MGnify/ENA primary metagenome ERZ747220 (study PRJEB28778, sample SAMN05720191) | bioreactor metagenome | isolation source: Anaerobic biogas reactor | place: USA:Washington...
TGGCGTACATCCGCGTGTTGTATTCCTTGCCGGTATAGCCCGCGATCTCGGGCCAGCCGCGGCCGTCGCACAGGCCGGTGTATTGCCGGTCGTCTTGGGCCCAGGTCATGTGCCAGTTGTCGCCGTGGCAGCGGGTGCGCCGGGTGGTCTCCTCGAGCCGCTGGATGCCAACGATATGGGCCATGTTCCCTCCGTTCCCCCTCTAGTTTTCCTAGGCGCCAAAGAGGCGGGCCACGCGCTCGCTGCGCGGGTCGGCCAGCCACTCGGCCAGCAACCCCTCGGCTTGTTCCAGGCTGCGCGTGCGCGGGTCGGCCAATAGGGCGTGCAGCAGCAAATGGCGGTCGCCGCTGCGCAGCGCCTCCACCTCCAGCTCGGCCCGGTGCCAGCGCGGGATCATCGCCGAGGCCATCAGGCTGCGCGGCAGGGGCGGCACGGCGATGCCGCGGATGCCGGCGCTGCTGACCACCGCCTGGACCTCCACCACCAGGTCCTCCGGAAAGCCCTGGATCAGCGGCCCGCGGTTGGGGATGTTGACCTGATAGAGCCCCGGCACGTCGTTGACCAGCGCGTTGATGATGGGCACGATCTGCTCGCGGCTCTGCACGGCGCGAAAGGTGTCCGTGACCGGCCGGCTGAGGTCCAGCGCGGCTTGCTCCACCCGCTCCACGCGGCGGCCGATCTCTTGCAGGTAGATGCCCCAGCCGATCTCCGAGTCGAACCCGCCCAGGTGGCCGTACCAGCGCTGCTTGGTGGCCAGGTCGGTGTGATACCACCACCCCACCATGCGCGGCGTGTCGCCGATGGGCATGTAGCCATAGATCTGGTATTGGTGGATGGCGGCGCGGGTCATCTGGTTCTGGCTCCAGGTGCGCGTGTTGTCCGTCTCGGCCCAATAGGCCTCCGCCTTGGTGGCGATCCACTCGTCCAGTAGGGGGTAGGCGTCCCGCCCCTCGTAGCGAAAGTCGGTCATCCATATCCAGTGGTTAAAGCCGGGCACCTGCGCCGAGACCTTGTCTTTCTCCAGCCCCAGCACCTGGGCCACTTCCTCGTAGGCATAGTGGCCGTGGCAGAGGCCCAAGACCTTGATCCCCGTCTCGCGGTGCATCAGGGTGCAGCCCTCGAACACGGGGTTGGCCGACTGGATCAGCCAGGCGTTGGGGCAGAGCCGGGCCACGTCGCGGGCCACCTCCAGGAAAAAGGCCGCCTGCCCGTAGTCGTGCAGCCGCGCCCCCCGGTAATAGCCGTGCTTTTCGGCCAGGCTGCGCTGCGCCTCGGTCCAATCGTGGCCGCCGACCTGGGCCGTGTTGAGCACGAAATCGGCGCCGCGCAGCGCCTCCGCGCGGTCCAGCGTCTGCGAAAAGCTCAGGCCCGCCCCCAACTGGGCGTTGAGCCGCTCGGCCATCTGCGCGACGTTGCCCATCCGCCGCGCGTCGATGTCCATCAGGGCGACGTGGCTGCCGTGCAGCCCGGGGGTCACGCAGAGGTCGCGCACGATCCCCGCGGCAAAGGTGGCGCTCCCCGCGCCGATGATGGCGATCTTGACAGCGGTCTTCATTGGGCTTGCCTCCCCTCGCGCTCGCGTCGGAAAAGCCGGCGGCCTGGACCTCAGCTCGCCGGGCGGCGGGTCTCCCACCCTTCCTCGAAGAGCATCATGAAATTCCTGGCCCCGTAGGGGTGCCGGGCGGCCTCGGCCTCGTCCAGCTCCACGCCGAACCCGGGCGCGTCGGGCACGGGCAGGTAGCCCCGCTCCACCCGGGGCACGCCGCGCAAGAGGTCCCAGGTCCACGGCTCCGCCGAGTCGTCAAAGTTCTCCTGGATCAGGAAATTGGGGATGCTGGCGTGCAGGTGGGCGTTCACGGCGGTGCAGAAAGGGCTCTGCGCCTGGTGGGCGGCCACCAGCGCCTCGCACCCCTCGGCGATGCCGCAGACCTTTTTCAGGTTGGCCAGGCCCAGGTGCATCACCTCCGGCTGGACGATGTCCACCACGCGGGGGGCCAGCAGGTCCACGAACTCGCCGACGCGGCTGAAGCGCTCGCCCAGGGCCACGGGCACCGGGATGGCGCGGGCCACCTCCAGCGTGGCCGCCAGGTCCCGCGAATCCACCGGCGTCTCGAAAAACATGGGGCCGAACTCGGCCAGCGCCCGCCCGATGCGGATGGCGTGGCTGACGCTAAAGCGGTCGTGGCCCTCGATGCAGATATCCACGTCCGGACCCACCGCCTCGCGGACAGCGCGCACGATGTGTAGGGCCAGCCGCTCGCTCTGCCGGTCGATCTGCCGATAGGCCCCGCCGAAGGGGTCGAACTTGAGCGCCGTGTAGCCGCGCGCGGCCATCTCGGCGGCCCTCTCGGCGAAAAAGGCGGGGTCGCGCGGGCCCTTGTACCAGCCGTTGGCGTAGGCGCGCAGCCGGTCGCGGTGCTGGCCGCCCAGCAACTGCCAGACCGGCACGCCCAGGCTCTTGCCCAGGATGTCCCAGCAGGCCAGCTCGATCCCGGCCATGGCCAGCACCGGGGTCAGGAAGCGGGCCTTGTACATCTTGCGCCATAGGGCGTCGGGGTGGGCGGGGTCCGCGCCGATGACAAAGCGGGCCAGCTCCTCGAGGTCGCCCAGGTGGGGCTTGGTCGCCAGGCCGCCGGTGGCCTCGCCCAGCCCGGTGATCCCCTCGTCGGTGTAGAGCTTGACGAAAATCCAGTTCTTCCAGGGATTGCCGACGACGAACGTCTTGAGGTCGGTGATCTTCATCTCAGGCTCTCCAGGTCATCAGCGGCGCCAGGTTGGCGAGGATCTCGTCCAGGTAGCGCGAGGCCGTCTCGTCCAGCGGCATTTTGCCGTTGCGCTTGAGCGGGCAGGCGATCACGCCGCGGCGGTAGAGCACCTCCTTGTACATCCCCGAGAGCTGGTGCTCGAAGAAAAAGAGGGGCGCCATCTCTTTATAGATGTGCAGCGCGCGGGCCTCGTCGCCGGCCTCCAGCGCGTTCCAAAAGGCCACCACCACGTCGGTGACGTGGCAGCCGGGCATGTTGCCGCACGACCCCCGGCGGTACTCCTCGATCAGGTAGCGCCCGCCGGCGCCGCCCATGACGCCCCAGCACGAGCCGTCGTTCCCGGCCAGCAGGGCGCTCAGCTTGAGGGTGCTGGGCGTGGTCTCTTCTTTGACATAACGGACCCATTCGATCTCGCGGCAGAGCCGCAGCAGGAACTCGGCGCCCATGTTGGTGCCGATGGGCGGGTCATAGTTCTGGATGAACACCGGCAGCCGCGCCGCGTCCGCGATGGCCCGGTAATAGTCCAGGATGACCTGGTCGGAGAGCGCCGCGCGCTTGATGTAGGGCGGCATGGCGATGACGCCGTCGGCGCCGATCTGGCGGGCGTGGGCGGCGAACTGGGCGGCCACCTCCTGCGTCACCCCGGCCACGCCGATGATGGCCGGGACGCGGCCGGCGTTGCGTTCCACCAGCGCCTCGGCAAGCGTCATCCGCTCCGCGTCGCTGAGGGAGGTGAACTCGCTGGCGTTGACGGGGAAGACCAGGCCGTGCGCCCCGCACTCGATGCAAAAATCCACCAGGCGGCGCAAGCTGGGCACGTCGATCTCGCCGTTCTCCTGAAAGGGCGTGGAAGGGATGGTATAGATGCCCCGGAAGGGTTCCCTGTGCATAGCGCCTCCTTGCTTCTATCGACACCGGCGCATTATAGGCCGCTTCGGGGGGCTGGCAAGACGGGGCGTTGGACGCGGGCGCGCAACCGGCTATAATGGGCGGCATGAAAGAGCTGCGCCAATGCCTGATCGAGTATCCGCCGGTGATGCTGGAGGCCATCGCCCAGGGCTGGGGCCTGACCGTGCGCGGCGCCGAGATCGAGTCCGAGGAGGCGCAGGCGGCGGTGGTGGAGGCGCTGGCCAGCCGGATACTGACGCCGGAGGCGGTGGCGGAGGTACTGGCCCGGCTGAGCCCGCCCGAGATGGCGGCCCTGGCCGACGTGGCCAAGCGTGGCTTGGTCCCCGCGCGCGCCTGGCTGCGCGACCACGGCAAGATCGACCGGCCGGGCCCGGCCAAGCTGGAGCGCACCCGCCCCTGGTTGGCGCCGGAATCGCCCGCCGAGCGGCTCTGGTACCTGGGGCTGGTCTATCGCGGCTACGGGCTGGTCAGCCAGGATCGCGGCGAGGTCTATTTCATCCCGCCGGACCTGCTCAGCCTCTTGCCGTTCGCGCCCGCGCCGCCGGAGCCGGTGCGCCTGGAGCCGGGGCCAGCGCCGGCGCGCCCCCTGGAGGGCCCGGACCTGCCCGCCGACATCCTGGCGCTCCTCAGCTATGTGCGGAGCCACGAGCTGCGGCTGGCCCAGGGCGCCTACCTGGCCCGCCGCGACGTGGCTGCGCTGCGAGAGCGGCTTTCGCGATCCGACGAGGGCTATGTGGCCTGGGCCCAGCGGCTCACGCTGCGGCTGGGGCTCTTGCGCCGCGAGGGCCAGCGGCTGCGGCCCAGCCCGGCGGCGCGCGACTGGCTGCAGGCGCCCCCGGCCCAACGCCTCCGGGCGCTCCTGGAGGCCTGGCGCGAGGACCGCGGCTGGAACGAGCTGCGCCAGCTCCCTGGCCTGCGGCTGGACCAGGCCGGGCCGCGCCTGGACCCGCGCCTGCCCCGCCAGCGGGCGCTGGACGAGCTGCGACGGCTCCAGCCGGGGGCCTGGTATGCGCTGGAGAGCTGGGTGCGGGCCATGCAGCAAGGGCAGCCCGATTTCCTTCGGCCTGATGGCGATTACGACGCCTGGTATATCCGCGACGCCGCCAGCGGCCACTACCTCAGCGGCTATGAGCATTGGGACCGCATCGAGGGGGCGCTGCTGCGCCATTACGTGGGCGGGCCGCTGCATTGGCTGGGGATCACCCGGCTGGGCGGGGAGGCGGCCAAGCCCGAGCTCGCCGCCGCTTTTGCGCTGACGCCGGCGGGCGCGGCGCTGCTGGAGGTGGAGGGCGTCGCCTGGCCGGAGGTTCCCGAGCGCCCGCTCGCCCTGGAGCGCGAGGGGAGGGTGCGCGCCTGGCCGGAGACGAGCCTCTACGACCGCTACCAGTTGGAGCGCTTGGCGGAGCGAGAGGGCGCGGCCGGCGCGCTGACCTATCGCATCACCCAGCGGGCGCTCTGGCGGAGCATGGCCGAGGGCGTGGAGGCGGAGCAGGTCATCGCCTTTCTTCGGCGCGCCTCCGGCGGGCGCATCCCTGCCGAGCTGGCGGAGAGCCTTCGCGGGTGGGCGGCGAGCTTTGGCCGCGTCAAGCTGGCCAACGTGACGCTCTTGGTGGCGCGGGACGCCGAGACCATGGGCGAGCTCCGCGCCCTGCCCGAGGTGCAGCCCTTTATCCGCTATGCCCTGTCGCCGCGGGCCGTGGCTGTGGACGAGGGCCGCATGGCCGAGCTGGCCGAGCTGCTGAAAAAGCTGGGCTATTGGCCCAAGATCGAGGAGTGAGCCGTCTTCCGGCCAGAGCGCGATCAATCGCGCACTACCAACGCCCCGGTTTGACCATTCAGGAGGGTATAGCCATGCCATCATCGCTCAGCGTGCTCTATGATCGGGCGGTCAGCGCCTTCGCGTCGCTCTATGGCGCGCCGCCGCAAGTGGTGGTCGCCGCGCCGGGGCGGGTCAACCTCATCGGCGAGCACACCGACTATAACGACGGGTTCGTCATGCCGGTGGCCATCGACCGCCAGGTGGTGATCGCGGCCTCGCCTCGCGACGATGACCGCGTCGAGCTCCACTCGCTGGACATGGGCGGCCAGTCCGCCTTTTCCCTGGGCGATATCCGGCCCGACCCCCGGCAGCGCTGGAGCAACTATCAGCGCGGCGTCGCGCTCATGCTGCAAAAGCAGGGCCATCGCATCGGCGGGATGAACGCCGTCATCACCGGCGACGTGCCCATCGGCGCGGGGCTGAGCTCGTCGGCGGCGGTGGAGGTGGCCACCGGCTATACCTTCAAGACGCTCTATGGGCTGGAGCTGGACCGGGTGGCGCTGGCGCTCTTGGCGCAGCGGGCCGAGAACGAGTTCGTGGGGATGCGCTGCGGGATCATGGACCAGTACATCAGCGCGCTGGGCCAGGCCAACCACGCCCTGATGATCGACTGCCGCTCGCTCGAGTACAAGCTGGTCCCCGTGCCGCCGGGCGTCTCCATCATTGTCTGCGACACGCGGGTGCAGCGCGGGCTGGTGGATTCCGAGTACAACGCCCGCCGCCTGGAGTGCGAGACGGGGGCGCGGCTGCTGGGCGTACGCGCGCTGCGCGACGTGACCCCCGCCGAGTTCGAGCGCCGCGCCGCCGAGCTCCCCGAGCTGACCCGCCGCCGCTGCCGCCACGTGGTCTATGAAGACCAGCGCGTGCTGGATAGCATCGCGGCGCTGGAGCGCGGCGACCTGGCCGCCTTTGGCGCGCTGATGGCCGCCTCCCACGCCAGCCTGCGGGACGACTATCAGGTGAGCTGCAAGCAACTGGACATCATGGTGGAGGCGGCCGCGGCGCTGCCCGGCGTCCATGGCGCGCGCATGACCGGCGCGGGCTTTGGCGGCTGCACCGTGAACCTGGTGGAGAGCGGGCAGGCCGCGGCCTTTTCCGCGGCGGTGGCCGCCGCCTACGCCCAGGCCACGGGCCTCACGCCGCAGATCTATGTCTGCCGCGCGGAGGACGGCGTGCGGGCGCTCAGTAGTAGACCCGCTCCGTGAGCGCCCGGCCCTCCGCTACCTGGACCCCCTCGCGCTGGAGCAGCGCCTGCTTCATGGCGGCGCCGCCCTGAAAGCCGCCCAGCCGCAGGTCCGAGGTCAGGGCGCGATGGCAGGGGATGAGCAGAGGGAAGGGGTTGTGCGCCAGCGCGCTCCCCGCCGCCCGCGCATGGCTCGGCAGGCCCAGATGGCGGGCCAGGCGGCCATAGGTGCTCACCCAGCCGCGGGGGATGGCGTGCTCGGCGCGCAGCACCGCCTGCTGGAAGGGTGAGCACGCCTCCAGCGCCAGCCCGCCCAGGTCAAAGACGATGGGCGCGCCGTCCAGGTAGCGCTGCAGATCGGCGGCCAGCGCGCGCATCGCCGCGGTGGAGCCCGCCCGCGCCTGCGGATAGGCCGCCGCCAGCGCCGTCGTGGCGGATCTCCCCGGCCGGGGCAGGAACACCCGCCGGACGCGCCCCGTCTCTTCCGACCAGGCCAGCGCGATCTCGCCCCAGGGCGAGGGGATGAGTAGATAGGGTACCCCCGACATGCCGCCTCCTCGCTGTTCCGGCTTTCCCGCGGCGCGACTTGTCTATCCCGCCGATTCAGGTAAAATAGCCCGATGGTGGCCTGCTGCCAGGCCGCGCGCCGGGACACCAAGTATCCTCTGAGGTGATCGCCTGATGAACCGTGTGCTATCCAACCTGACCGCGCCGATCTGGTCCAGGAACTTGATCATTCTGGCCGCCGTGACCTTCCTGAACCGCTTCGGCCAGGGGGTGCTCGGCGGCGCCAGCATGAACTTTTTCGTCGAAACCCTGGGCCTCACCGACGGCCAGGTGCTGGCCATGGAGGGCATCCGCGAGATCCCGGGGCTGAGCCTGATGTTCATCGCCGCGCTGATCCGCTTCTTGCCCCTGGCCCATCAATCGGTCCTCGCCGTGGTGCTGATGGGCCTCGGCTACATCCTTTATGCGCCGGTGAGCTCGTATGGCGGGCTCGTCTTTGCCTCGCTGCTGGCCAGCCTGGGCATGCACATGTGGATGCCCATCTATCCCTCGCTGAGCATGGGCATGGCCACCAAAGAGACCTCCGGCCGCGTGCTGGGCGCGCTGGGCGCGGTGGGGGCGCTGGCCGCCATCGCCGGCATGGGCGTGATCGCCCTCTCCTCCAAGGTGCTGGCGGATATGTCCTTGCGAGTCTATTACGTGATCGGCGGCGCGATCATTGTCTTTTCCGGCCTGCTGACGCTCAAGCTCCCGCGCAACATCGGCGCCACCGCCCGCCCCCAGCCCAAGATGCTGGTGAGCAAGCGCTATTGGCTCTATTACGTGCTGACCTTTTTCGAGGGCTCGCGCAAAGAGGTGCTGGGCACCTTTGTCACCCTGTTCCTGGTCAAGGTGTTCAATTTCGAGGTCTGGCAGACGAGCACGCTCTTGCTTGCCAGCAGCGCGATCAACTTTGTCGCCTCGCCCTATATGGGCTACATGATCGACCGGCACGGGGAGCGCAAGACCCTGGCCGCCAGCTATATCCTGCTGGCGCTGGGCTGCATCGGCTATGCCACCATCCGCAGCATCTGGCTGCTCATCCCCGTGGCGCTGATGATGAAGATGCTGGTGCTGATGAGCATGGGGCTGAACACCTATGTCAACAAGATGGCCCCGCAGGAAGAGCTCATGCCCACCCTCTCCACCGGCGTGAGCATCAACCACGTCACCTCGGTGGCCATGCCGCTGATCGCCGGGGCGGTGCTGCCCTTCGTGGGCTATACGGGCATCTTTTTGGGTACCGGCGCGCTCATCGCCTGCTCCATCCCCTTCGCGCTGGCCATGCGCCACGCCAAGCCCATGGTGTTGGAGGCCAGCCCCGCCGCGGCCGATTAAGCTCCACCGCAGCGGCGCAGAGGGCGCAGAGCCGGGACAACCGTCCCGGCTTTTCTGCTCTCTTGACCCTTCTTGTCCTCTGCGTTCTCCGCGTCTCCGCGGTGGGTCATACTCTGCTAATCCGCCAGCGCCTGGTAGGCCAGCACGCGGAACTGGCTGCCGAAGGGATAGGCATGGTTCATGAGTTGGGTCATGAGGAGATACACGAGGCCTTCTCGCTGGTCCATGCGGAACGTCGTGGAGGCAGCGCCGCCCCAACCGAACACCCCCTTGGACCCGACCACACCCGATTGCGCCACATCCATCACCACGCCGCCGCCCAGCCCAAAGCCCATGCCGGGGCCCAGGGTCGTCTTGGCCAGGTCGCTGGCGAGCACCTCCGGCGTCAGGTGGTTCTGGGTCATCAGCTCGAGCGTCTTGCGCCCCAGGATGCGCACCCCGTCCAGCACCCCGCCGTTGCAGAGCATCTGGCCGAAGCGCAGGTAATCGTGCATGGTGGAGGTCAGCCCCCCGCCGCCGCCGGGGTAGTGGGGCGTGTTGACGAAATCGCCCAGCAGGCGGGACTGCGGGACCTGCAGCCCGCCGCCTTCCGTGGGCATATAGACCTGGGCGAAGCGCGGCAGCTTGGCCGGGGGCACCAGGAACGCCGTGTCCACCATGCCCAGCGGCGCGAACAGCCGCTCCTGCAGGAAGCGCTCGAAGGGCAGGCCGGAGACGACCTGCACCAGATAGCCCAGCACGTCGATGGCCGTGCTGTAGCGCCAGGACGAGCCGGGGTGGAAGATCAGCGGCTGGCGGGCCAGCTTGGACATCATCTCGGCCAGCGTCTGGCAGGGGTCCATCACCCCGGCCCGCAGGTAGAGCTGGTCCAGCGTGTCCGCGCCAAAGGGGTAGATCAGCCCCGCGGTGTGGGTCAGCAGGTGCTTGACGGTGATGGGCCGCTCCGCGGGGACCAGCTCGGGCGCGTCCGCCGTCCCGCCAACTAGCACTTGCATCTCGGCGAACTCGGGCAGGTAGCGCGAGACGGGGTCGTTGAGCTGAAAGTGCCCCTCCTCGTAGAGCATCATCACCGCCGCCGAGGTGATCGGCTTGGTCATGGAATAGATGCGATAGATGGTGTCCTCGGCCAGGGGGCGCTTGGCCTCCACGTCGGCCCAGCCGACGATCTCAGAGTGCGCGATCTGCCCATGGCGCGCCACCAGGGTGTGCACGCCGGGCACTTTGCCCTCGTCCACGTAGCGCTGCATCACCGGTCTGATCCGCGCCAGCCGCTCTGACGACATGCCCACGCTTTCCGGTTTGACCACGTTCATCAAACTCCTCCTCATTGGCGATCAAGAAATCCACCGCCGAGACGCGGAGGGCGCAGAGCTTTTTCCCCTTTCTTGTGCCTGTTCTCTCCGTGCTCTCTGTGTCTCCGTGGTGCTCTCCTCTCCTAACCCCTCTTGCTCTCTGCGTTCTCCGCGTCTCGGCGGTGGCCTATCTTGAACTGTACCAGATTGCCGACTGCCTTGGCCATGGCGGCGGGGTTGGCGAGGATGTTGGAGTAGGCCTGGTTCGCCAGGGGGCAGGCGCAGTTCCCCGCCTTGATGTAGGCCCGCACCACGTCCGCTTGCGGCGAATGCCAAACGCGCATGAAATCATAGCCCGCTTCGCGCAGCTCGCCCATCGGCTGATCATAGCCCAATACGCAGCAGGGCCAGACTTGCCCGTACGGGTTGATGTGCGCGTTGGTGATGCCGGCGTAACACGGCAGCACCTGCCGCCCTTCCTGCAGGATGCGCGCCGCGTACTCGTAATAGACCAGCCGCAGCGACTCGGTGAGCTGGGCCAGCTCGCGCTTGCCCGCCACGTTCTCCCGGATCTGCCGCGCAAAGGCCCGCGTCAGCGCCGCGTACTCTTCCGGCGTCGGCGTGATGGGGTCGCCGAGGTTAAAGAACTCGGCCCGTTGCTCGGCGATCTCGTGGCGGTAGCTCTCGATGCCCAGGGTATGGGCATAGGCGGCGATGGCCTCCACGTCGCCCATGTTGGCGCGCGAGATCACCGTGCCCACCTCCACATGCAGGTTAGGGTAGCGCGCCCGCAGCCGCTTCAGCCGCTCCAGCGTCTCCAACACCCGCTCGAAATTGCCAGGCACGCCGCGGATGGCGTCGTGTTGCGCGCCGATCCCATCCAGCGAGGGCTTGATGGTGAGCGGAGCGTCGTGGCCGAGCTCGCGCATCCGGCGCAGCACGCGCTCCGTGGCCGCCTCCACCCGCTGGGGGGCCAGGGCGTTGGTGGGCGAGTGCAGCACGCGGGGCGTCAGGTGGCGTAGCGCCAGCTCGAAAATGTCGGCCAGGTCGTCGCGCAGGAACGGCTCGCCGCCGCTGACGTTAAAGAAATAGACGCGCCCCAGGCTGGCGAAAACCCGCTCGATCTCGTCCAGGGTCAGCTCGTCGGCGCGGCGCTCGGGGTGCTGGCGATACAGCTCCCAGATGCGGCAGGTCTGGCAGCGCGACTGGCAGGCGTTGGTCACGGAGAAGGTCAGGGTGAAGGGGCGCGGCGCGCGGCGCCACCCCCGATAGGCGAGCTTGGCCGCGGCGATCTGGGGCAGCAGCTCGGTGAGGTAGTCGCTGGCGTTCATTCCAGGTATCCCAGGCCCCGCAGGCGGCTTTCCACCTGGCGCGCCTCGTCGTCGGAAAGCTCGCGTTTGGCCTCGCTGGCCGGGGTAGCCTGGCCGCGCTGGATGGGGTGATGGGCGGCGAACTCGTCGCTCAGCGCGCCGGTCAGCACCCGCCCCTCCATGTCCTCCGGCACGGGCAGCCCCAGCAGGTGCAGGAGCGTGGGCGCGATATCGACGATCCGCGCGCCGGCGAGCTCGCCGCCGCGCCGGGCGCCCGGCCCCGCCAGCAGGAAAATGCCGTCGGGCCGGTGGTCGCCGTCGATATTGCGCCGCTCCACGATATCCGCCGCCGAGCCCACCGTCACCGTCTGTCCCGCCTCGTCCTCGAACTGGTAGCCGGAGACGACCTGGTCATAGTTCCATTCGATGTGCAGGTCCGGGGCCTGGTCCAGCCGGGGGCCGCGATAGACCTCCTCGCGGCGATAGACGCCCCGCACGATGGGCGCGCCGGTGCGGGGGTCGCGGCAGCGCGAGAGGAGCGCGATCAGCCGCGCCCGCAGCGCCTCGTATTCCTCCCCGGGCTCCACGATCCCCTGCGGCTCGCGACCACGCAGGTTGATCCAGATGCCGGGCTGGATATAGTCGGCATAGGCGCGGGTGCGGGACCAATCGCAGGGGGCGCGGTGCAGCTTGCTCACCAGCCCCGCGCGCCCGCCGGGCAAGAGGCGCATGATCCGCCGCCGCCAGCGCTTGCCCAAGAGGCCGTCGGCCAGGGCGGCGGCCCGTCGCAGCAGGTAACGCAGCGCCCGCCCCGCCTGGCCCTTGGCGCTGTCCGCCGCTTTGTGAAAGAGCCCCAGGCTCTCCAGCCAGGGGTTGAGGTACATGTTGCTCTGGGGGTTGGCGCCCATGCCGTGGTCGGAGACCAGCATCACGCTGGCGCCCTCGCCCGCCGCCTCGACCAGCCGCCCGACCACCGCGTCCAAGCGCTGGTAGAACTCGAGCACGGCGTCGCTGACCGCCTGATGAGGCGGCAGCTCGGCGCTGGGTGATTCGTCCCCCGGCGCCTGCCAAAAGGCGTGCTGGATGCGGTCCAGCGCCGTAAAGACCACCACGAAAAGGTCCCAGGGCCGCTCGCGCATCAGCCGCTCGGCGGCGCGAGCGCGCCGGTCGATCACCTGGCGGGTGACGGCCAGCGCCTGCTCGCGGCGGCCCGCGCGGGCATAGCCCAGGATGTTGGTGTCGATGAGGTAGCCGCCCTGGCGTTGCAGCTCGGCGGCCAGCTCGGGCGGGTAGGTGAACCCCGCGCTGGACTCGTCGGGCGCGTCCATGCCGGCGATGAGAAAGCCGTTCACCGGCTTGGCCGGGAAGGTCATGGGCACGTTGATCACGCCCACGCGCTTGCCCGCCGCGCCGGCGATCTCCCAAAAGCGCGCCGCGGCGATGTCGCCGCCGTTGAGGAAGCGGATGTCATAGCTGGCCGGCTTGCGTTCGTAGAACCAATAGACGCCGTGCCGGCCCGGGTTGACGCCGGTCATAAAGGTGGTCCAGGCGGAGAGGCTGTTGAGGTTGGGCACCGAGCGCAGCGGGCCGTGCGCGCCCTGCGCCAGCAGCCGCGCCATCTGCGGCAGCTTGCCCTCCGCCGCCCACGGCAGGATCAGGTCGAACGTCGCCGCGTCCAGCCCGATCACCAGCACCTTGTGTTCTTCCACGGTCATCTGTGTGTCCTCTCCACAAGCCAAGTCACCGCGGAGGCGCAGAGGGCGCAGAGGATGATGATGCAGGAGGCAGGCCCTCTTGGCGCTCCTCCATGGTGTTTTCTCTGCGTTCTCCGCGTCTCTGCGGTGGGCTATCCTTTTCCGCCGCGGCGAGGGTGGCGCGGGCCTGGTCCTCGCGCAGCCCGCGCAGGGGGATGAGCCGCGCCTCCCCGCCGATGGCGCGCACGAACTGGGCCACCTTGTCGTCGTAATCCAGCGCCACGAACGGCGCGCCCGCGCTGGCCGCCAGTATGGCCGCGTGCAGCCGCTCCAGGATGCCGAAATCCATCTGGGCCAAGAGCGCCTTCATCTCGGGCGGCGTGCAGGGATGCCGCAGCACGCGCAGCCGCTCGGGATGCCTCAGCGCCGCCCGCAGCGGCTCGACCATGGTCAGGTCGTTCTCGGCGGGGATGCGCGGGTGCAGCCCAAAGGGCAAAAAGACCAACTGCGCGCGGCGCGTCTCGGCCAGCTCCTCGGCCAGCCGCCCCATGGTCGCCGCCGTCTCGGCGTTATCGATATCCGGCTCCACCACCGGCCGCAGGTTGATCCCCACCCACGGCTCGTCGGGATCGATCCCTTCCCGCCGCAATATCTCCCGCGCGACCTCCGGCGGGGCCGCCGCCAGGGAGAGCGCCGGATCGGGCAACACGCGCAGCTCGCGCCGCACCCCCAGCCGACTCAAGACCTCCCGCGAGAGGGGATCGCGCACGGTGACCTCGTCGGCGCGGTTCATGGCGACGCGCGCCAGCCAGCCCGCCAGCGGGTCCGGCACCGAGGTGGCGCCGATGATATGATAGATCACCCGCGCGCCGCGCGCCCCGGCCAAAAGCGTCGCCAGGAAGAGGAACTTGCCCTTGGGGTCCAGCACGCGCCAGCGCCGCCGCCCCGAATAGGTGTTGATGCGGTTGACGATCCCGCCCCCGCCGATGATATAGAGGTCGGCGGCCCAGATGGCCCGCAGCGCGCCCCGGCTGGCGAAATGATGCGCCTCCACCGGGTGGCGCGCCATGACCTCCTCTGGCCCGTGGCAGAGCACCACCACGCGGGCCCCCGGCAGCGCCTCGCCGAGCTGCGCCAGCAGCACCTCCAGGATGGCATCGTCGCCCAGGTTGCGCTTGCCATAGCCGCCGTGGACCACCACCGTGGGCCGGCCGCCCCCGCGACGCAGCCGCAGCCCCCACTCGCGCCAGTGCTCGGCGGCGATGGGCGGGTCGTACTCGGGAGGCAGCAGGCTAGCCACGGCGCTTCCCCGCCCGCAGCCCCCGCACCTCGATGGCCCGCTCCGGACAAGCCTCCACGCAGCGCAGGCAGCGCACCCTCATGCAGCGCTCGGCGACGACCTTGGCCGCGGCCACGTCGATGGCCGCCGCCGGGCAAGCCGCCGCGCAGGCGCCGCAACGGGTGCAGCGCGCGGGGTCGATCCGCGGGCGCACGCCCAGGTAATAGTGCGCCCACGGCAGCAGCGACCGCCCGCCGCTCCAGCGCGCGTACAGCCGGTCGGCGGCAAAGAGGGCGCGAAAGCCGGCGCGATAGAGCGATGGCCCCCCACCCTGCGCGTTATCCAGCACGATGGCGGGGTGCACCTGCGCCCCGGCCACGCGATAGCTCATCGTCCCGACGCCGGCGCTGGCCCCCCGCCAAATGTGCTCGATGGCGTAGGGTTCCACGCCGAGCAAGCGGCAGCCGTAATGGTCCAGCGCCACCACGTCGCGCCCGCCGACCACGATGCCGCGCTCCTCGGTCACGCCATAGACCGCCCGCGAGGTGGTCACCAGGCCATCGAGGATGGTCAGCGCGGGGCGCACCAGCCGGGCCAGGGCGACGATGCCGCGCTCCAGACTGCGGGAGTGCAGCTCCCGGCGGCTGGCGCGGCTCAACAGCCCCATCAGGTTCTTCATCCCCAGCGTGACGCGGGTATAGCTGTGGCGTTTCATCCGCGGCAGGTTGATCACCACGTCGGCCTCCAGCGCGCAGCGGGCGATCTCCAGCCGGTCAAAGGGCCGCATCTCGGCAGGGACCGTCTCGAAGGGCCCCTCGTCCAGGTTGAGGAGCGGCAGCCCCAGCCCCGCCGCCCATTCCTCCAGCCCCAGCAGGGCAAAGGTGGCGGCGGTGTCGAACTCGAACCCGGAGGACTCGGCCAGGAACGGCTCGCCGCCCGCGGCGCGGACTTGCTCCGCCACGGCGGCGATGAGCGCCAGGTCGGTGGTGGCATGGGGGAAGGGGGCGACCCAGTTGGGCTTGAGCAGCACCCGCTGCCCGGGGCGCACCACCTGAGCGATCCCGCCCAAGAGCGAGAGGACTTGCCCGACCTTGTCGGCAGGGGAGGCGCCCGGCATGGCGCGCTCGTCGGCCTGCGCCAGCAGGGCCGTCTCGGCGAGTGGCGCGGGGCGTGGCTGCAGGTTCATCTCACACCAGCCCCCTTTCCCGGTACCAGGCGACGGTCTCGCGCACCCCTTGCGCCAGCGTCACGGCGGGCCGGTAGCCCAGCTCGGCGCGGGCCTTGCCGATGTCAAAGACGCGGCTGGCGGTGGTGGAGAGGATGTTGCGCCGCGTGACCGGCGGCACCCGCCCGGCGACCCGCCCCGTCGTCTCCAGCGCCCAGGCGCCCGCCAGGGCCAGCCAGAGCGGCATGTAGACATAAGGCCGCCGCAGGCCCAGCGCCGCGAGGATCTCGGCGCGCAGCTCGGCCAGCGGGTAGGAGCGCTCCCCGGCCACCAGATAGACCTCGCCGGGCCGCCCTCGCTCCCCGGCCAAGAGGGCCGCCTGGACCACGTCGTCCACGTGGACCAGGGGGGTCAGGTTGGGGCTGCGGCCCACCCGGGGAAAGAGCCCTCGGGCGAAGAGGCGGCAGAACTTGAGGAACTCGCCCTCGCCGCCCGGCCCATAGACCATGCAGGGGCGCAGCGCCAGCGCGGGCACGCCCGACTCGCGCCAGGCCGCCAGCGCGGCCAGCTCGCCCTCGCGCTTGCTCTTCTGGTAGGGCGTGGCGGGCTGGCAGGGCGCCGTCTCGTCGATCCGCTCGCGGCGGAGGGTGCCCATGGCCGCCGTGCTGCTGAAATGCACAAAACGGGCGATCCGCTCCCCCTGGCAGGCGCGCAGCAGGTTGCGGGTCCCCTCCACGTTCACCCGCCGGAAGCGCTGGTAATCCTCCTCCGTCTGCGCCGCCACGTGGCCCACCGCCGCCAGGTGATAGACCACATCCACGTCGGCGGCGAGGCCGCGCAGCGTCGCGGGGTCGGTCACGTCGCCGGCGGCCCACTCGATGCCCAAGCCGTCCAGCGCCGAGGTGTCCCGTCCGGGCCGGACCAGCGCGCGGCAGGCCACGCCCCGCTCAGCCAGGCGGCGCAACAGCCGCTGCCCGATGAACCCCGCGCCGCCGGTGACCAGCGCCCTCATGGCTGCCCCTCCGCCGTCAGCCCCTCGATGCACTCCACCAGCCGGTCCCAGGTGAAGCGGTCGCGCTGGGCCCGGATGCTGGCCTGCCACTCCTCCGCCGTCCGGCCATAGATCGCCAGCGCCGCCTGGGCCAGCGCCTCGGGGGCGGCGGGCGGCACGACGTAGCCGGTCTCGCCCGGGATGACGATCTCGGGCAGGTCGCCCACGGCGGTGGCGACGATGGGCCGCTCGTAGCCAAAGGCGATCTGGGCGATGCCGCTGCCGGTGCCGGAGGTATAGGGCAGGACCACCGCGTCGGCGGCGGAGAAATAGGCGCCCACCTGCTCGTTGGAGACGTATTCGTTCATCACGTGGACGCGCCCCTGCAGCCCCAGCCGCTGAATCTGCTCGAGGTACGTCTCGGCGTCCTGCCAGAACTCGCCGACGATCCAGAGGTGCAGGTCGCGCTCCTGGAGGATGCGCGGCATGGCCTCGATGAGGTAGCGGAGCCCCTTGTAGGGCCGCACGAACCCGAAAAAGAGGAGCGTATCGCCCTGGACGCCGAGCTGCCGCCGGGCCTCCTCCTTGCTCATGTCGAAGCGCTTGAACACGTCATAGGTGGGGTGAAAGGTGCGCCGCACGCGCGCCTCGGGGAGCAGCTCGCGCAGGTTGTGCTCGTCCTGGCTGGAGTGGACGATGAACAGATCGCCGTGGTGCAACGGCCAGCGCGCCAGCCAGCGGTCGAAGCGCCGTCCCTCGTGGGGCGTCACGTTGTGGCAGAGGAACAGCGCCCGGGTGGGCCGTCCCAGCTTGACCAGCGGCACGATGGCGGCATAGGAGGGCGCCCAGAAGGAGACCCACCAGGGCAGGATCAGCAGGTCGGGCCGGAACGCGCGCGCCCGGCGGATGGCCTCCCACCAGGTGAGCGGGTTGGAGGGGTCCAGCACGTTCTCGGTGCCGTCCTCCTGGATGGTGAACTCGCTGTGGTCGCGGTCGGTCTGGCCAGGGTAGAGCCAGCGGGGGTATTGCCTGGTCAACGACAAAAAGCGCACCTCATGCTTGCGCCTGAGGTGGCGGTAGAGGAGCGTCGTATAGTGCGAGATGCCCCCCCTAAACGGATAGGAGGGGCCGATGAGGACGATCCGCAGCGACATGGCGGGTTACCTCATGGTTCCTTGCTCCGCCGGACGATGAGGTCCGCCAGAAAGCCCAGGCCGGCGGCCAGCGCGCCCCCGACGACCCAGGTGACCGCGGCGCCGTTGGCCCGGCCGGCGATGAACAGGTCGGCGAGCGCCTTGAGCGCGCCCACCCCCATCAGCAGGCCGGCCAGGGGCAGATAGACCCGCAGCGGGTTGAAATAGATGGTGGTGCGCAGCACCGTGAGCAGGTACTTCCAGGTGTCCTTGATCGGGTGAAAGGTGGAATGCCCCACCCGCGGGTAATAGTCGATGGGCGCGAAATCCACCCGCAGGCCGTCGTTCATAAAGGCGAGGGTGATGGTGCTTACCCACGAGTGCCCCGGCGGCAAGAGGTGCAGGTAGCGCAGCGCCAGGCTCTTTTTGAAGGCGCGCATCCCCGAGTTCAGGTCGGGGATCGGGCGGCCGGTGAGCAGGGAGGCCAGCCCGCGGATGGCGTTCTTGGCGAAGGAGCGCAAGAGCTTGACCGTCCCCGCCTCGCGCGTGCGCGCGCCCACCACCATGTCGCAGCGCTCCAGCGCGCCGAACAGCCGCGGGGTGTCCTGCGCGGGATAGGAGCCGTCGCCATCGGTCACCAGCACGTACTCGCTCTGGGCGGCGTGGATGCCGGTGGTGCGCGCCGCGCCGCCGCCGCGGTTGGTGTGGTGCTGGATCAGCTTGACCCGCGGATAGCCGCGCACCACCTGCGCCGTGCCGTCGCGGGAGCCGTCATCCACCACAATGATCTCGTAGGGCCGCCCGGCGGCATCCATCGCCCGGATGGTCTCCTCGATCACTGGCCCGATGGCCTGCTCCTCGTTATAAGCGGGGATGACGATGCTGACCAGCTCCATGATCTCGCCTCTTCCTCTTGGATCGCCCGCGGCTCAGGCGTATTTCCAGGCCATCTCGATGGCGTTGCGCGTCCAGACGTGCAGCCGGTCGGGGTGGCCAGCCAGCGTCTGCAGCTCGCGCAGGATGATCTGGTAGCGGCTGCCCTGCAACGCCCGGGCCCCTTCCTCCAGGTCGCGGCGGATGGTGGCGTCGTCATCGGGAAAGACCACGGCGCTGGCCTTCTGCCGCCACATGATGACATAATCGCGGCCCACGCGCTGGATCAGCTTGTTCAGGTTCGTCCAGGCGCTGCAGACAAAGATGCGCAGGTTGGGGATGGTGAGCACCTGCTCCATCTTGTGGGTGAGGTTCTCGCAGCAGCCATAGCCCACCAGGCCGTAGCGGGCGAAAATCGGCTTCTGATAGTTGAGCAAGAATTCCTCCCACATCCTGGGCGAGACCTGGTCGAATTCCTGGCTGTTGGCCATGCACCACGAGTTCTTGCAGGTGTACTGGCCGTCGGTCGGCGCGCCGATGGGCTCGCTGCAGGTCATGGGGCCGGTGGTGTTGGGCGTGAGCAGCCCGGTGGCCTCGGCGGCGTCTATGGAGCGCAGCACCGCATCGCGCAGGTAGGCCATCAACTGGTGGATCATCTCGGGCTCCATGGCCAGGTAGAGCATCAGCGGAGAGAGCCCCACCAGCTCGGCCGCGGGGCTGCACAGCGTGCCGCCCATCACCGGCCCGCAGGCCAGCTTGACCGGCATGAGGTCGCCCAGCAGGTCCTGGGTGCGCCCCATCGCCGCGTCGGTCTTGGCCTGGTTGAAGGTGAACTGCGGCGGGACCAGCAGGCCCATATCCGCCGGCGACTTGATGGGCGGGTCATAGGCCCAGGAGCCGCCCTCCTCGTCGGAGCGGTGGCGCCCGATATCCACGCCCCAGGTGTTGGCGGGGGTGCGGTCAAAGGCGGCATGGACCTCCCAATAGGGGTCCAGCGGCTCGTCGTCGCCGATCTCGCGTTTGATCAAGAGCTGGCGCAGCGCGTACTCCCAGTGGCGCAGCCAGGGGTCCTGGCATCGCAGGGTCTCCTCCGGCAGCAGCTCGTCCCACGCGCCCACGGGGCGGCACCAGACCGGCGCGCGGTCGGGCTTGCGCAGCGCGTTGACGTCGTGCCAGCGCTGGATGATGACGGCGTTCTCCGGGCTCTGGGCGTAGGCGGCCACCTGGCGCGCCAGCTCGCGGACGAGGTCTCGCTCTTGGGTCGGTGAGTTCATCAGGCCTCCGCAGGGGTTAGGGATGGGATCGGGGCTGCCGGCGATCCGGCCCTAGTATATAACATTGTGAGGATCGAGTCAACAGCGAGGCGCGGCCGATGCAGGGCTTGTGCAAAGTCGCGCTCGGCGATCAATCGCCGAGCTACAGGGCTGCGCCTGATGTAATCAGGCTTCGGATCTCGTGCCACGGAGACCCCATAAGCCCGATTCTATCGGGCGCGGTGGCGTAGCACGGCGATTCATCGCCGTGCGGGGCGGCGCGCCAGGGCGACTACCGACTTTGCACAAGCCCTGCGGCCGATGCATGTTCGCATCATCGTGATACTTGGCCCGAGTCAGCGTATATATAAGTGCAACGCGTCAGAATTGACAGACTGAATTGGAAGGGGCATATGCCGGATCCTTCTGCTATTCCAAGCCACGCATCCGGGGCCGCCGAGGCCGAAGCAACCGTCTGGAGCCAGCTCTTTCTGGAGCATAGCCGCTCTCTGCTCAACTATTGCCTGTATCGAGTAGGTGATTTGGCTACGGCCGAGGATCTGGCCGCCGATGTTTTTCAGCGTGCTTGGCGCGCGCGGCGTCGTTACAACCCTCGTCGGGGCGAGTTCTCGACATGGCTGTTCACGATCGCACGTCGCAGAACGACCGACTGGCAACGCCGGCAGGCGCGGCGTCGTATTGTTGAGCTTGATGAGCAGTTGCCCAGTTCGTTGCCTGGCCCCGATATTCTGACCGCAGAGGCCGACGACCGGCGCCGATTGCGCGAGCTAATCCAAGCTCTTCCAGTCGATGATCAAGAGCTAATCGCCCTGAAATTCGGGGGAGGTATGACAAACCGGCAGATTGCCTGCATCATAGGCAAGAGCGAGACGGCCGTCGGCTCTGCAATATACAGGTTGGTCCGTAAACTTCGTGTTCAATGGGAGGAGGTTCGATGAGCAGCTACCAAACCTTACACAAGCTGGAAACGGAATTCGACGGCGCAGATGCGGACATGGCTCACCGCTTGTTGAGCCTGAAGCGAGAACCCTCGTCGGCGCTTATGGCTCGGCTTCGTGCTATTCCAGGCCAGTCACAGCAGCATAGGTGGTGGGTACCCAGTTGGGCAGGGGGCGTTGCCGCCATGCTGGTCTTGGGAGTCATGCTTATCTTGGCCTCGCCATCGTTACGCGCGGCTATCATTGAATTCCAGGGGACCATCGGCGGCATTCGTCTAGTCGTTACCGATCGTTCGCCAGACAGCAATGACGCAACGATCCATGAACCCGAGTTGATGACGTTACAGGAGGCTCAGGCCGCCCTGCCGTTTGCATTCGGTATCCCGCAGCAAGTTCCAGATGGGTGGAGCATGGCCGAACAGGTGCGGGTGTGGGATTTCGGCAATGGGCCATGGGTTGAGGTTTCGTGGTGGAATGACGGTCGTGCTGCCATCACCCTCAGCGCCCGCTCCACAACTAGCGCGGGGAGCGACTGGCTGATCGGCCCCAACAGCTCTCGCGAAATCCAAGTAGCTGGCCAAACGGCTGCGGTCATCAAGGGAGGATGGGACCACAAAACCCAAGAGTGGAGATGGCCTGACGTCACGACCCTTATGTGGGCAGTAGATGGCATCCAATACTCCTTGATGGCCGCTGGTGAGATCTCTGACCAAGACCTAATCGCGATAGCAGAGTCCGTTCGGTAGAGCCCATATCTTGCCTCCGGCGAGCCCTCTGGTCACCAGCGGCCAGAGGGCTTGCTCTTGGCGGCCATCGAGCCCTGGGGAGCATCATAGTCACCGCCAACAGCAGCGGCACCCGCACCGGGGAGATTCGCTACAAGGCCTACGGCGCGAGCCGCTACACCTACGGCACGACGCCGACGACGTATCATTTCACGGGCCAGCGAGAAGAGACTACAATTGGCCTGTACTACTATGGCGCGCGGTGGTACGACCCGGCGTTGGGCCGGTTCACGCAGGCGGATAGTATCATCCCGAATGGCGCATATCCGCAGGACTTTAACAGATACGCATACACGCGCAACAACCCGGTCAAATTCATCGACTCGAGTGGTCATTGGGTCGAGTCGGCTATAGACATCGTTGGCATTGGCCTGGATATTGTCGAGGTCAAGAACAATCCCTCTCTGGTCAATATCGGCCTTCTTGCCCTGGATGTTGGTGCGCTCCTCTTGCCTGCTGTTCCTGCTGTGGCAGGGGTCATCTCCCGCGGAGGCAAAGCGACGAAATTCGCGGCTACTCATAGCGATGAAGTGTTTGAGGCGGGCAAGGGCATCATCAAGGCGGGCAAGGAGGTTGGAGAGGAGGTAGCTGAGTGTCAACGGCCAAGATATTCACCCAGGGGTGTGCCAAGTAATTCACCCACCCAGGGTGTGCGGATTGGTTGATCTTA
>ENA-UOUL01002401-UOUL01002401.1-bioreactor-metagenome-genome-assembly--contig:-NODE-2401-length-21952-cov-20.487406_pt1 | contig 21952 bp, 15 predicted proteins | sample MGYA00249838_ERZ747220 | MGnify/ENA primary metagenome ERZ747220 (study PRJEB28778, sample SAMN05720191) | bioreactor metagenome | isolation source: Anaerobic biogas reactor | place: USA:Washington...
ACTACTTCGCGGGTGGGCAGCGCGTCGCGATGCGCGAAGGTGGGACGCTCACGTACCTGCACGGCGATCACCTCGGCTCCGCGTCCGTGGCGACGGATGAGAATGGCGCAGAGGTCAGCCAGATGCGTTACACACCTTTCGGAGAAATCAGGTATGGCGATGCGCCCACGGATCGTCAATTCACCAGCCAACGCGCAGAAGGTTTTGGATTGTATGATTATGGGGCACGGTTTTACTCGCCGGGGTTGGGTCGGTTTGTCAGTGCCGATACCATCATCCCTGAATCAGAACACGTCATGCAACTCAATCGCTATACGTATGCGGCGAATAACCCCATTCGGCATACCGACCCCACCGGACATTGTATTACCCCACTTTGTATTGGTGAAGTAGCTCTGGTGGTTACAGGGTTAATTTTACTCACCGGTTGCGACGCCGCACCACCAAGCACTCCACCACGCTCTCCTACACCAACAGCATCACCAATGCCTGCAACAGCCACGGCTGCGCCACCAACGGCAACACCAACCCAGCTACCGACCAACACTCCCCTACCAACCTTTACTCCGACACCTTTGCCCAGCCCGGCCTATGCGGGGTGGGAGTTGAACACCGCCGCACTGATCATTGCGGTCGAAGTGGGCATGGGAGAGTTCTTTCATGGCACGAAAGAGGAAATAATCAAAGCCAGCACCTATGTAGCCTGGACGATGCGCAACCGGATCGAGATCGGCGATTTGTGTGGTGAAGCTGGCTGTCCTTACGATCCAGACTTCCCGCTAAGAGCCTCAAGCTATGAAGAGACATTTCAGTATTACGACCCTTACCCAGGGCTTTTGCCTGACACCATTGACCCCATTGTTCTCGACGCAGTGCGCGCGGTGTGGGACTTGCCGGCCGGGACGCCTAACCCGATCAAGGGTGCCGACTACATCTTGAGCCTGGCATATTACGAGTTGTACAAAGACCGCATCGACATTGAGCCGGTGTACTGGATATTTTGGACGCCAGACTATCCTAACAGCGCAAGGCAAGGCATATACTTTTTTACTGAATTACCCGTAGTGCATTAAGGAGAAGGTTATGAAACCATTCATTCTCATCATATCTTGTTTGATAATCCTGGTAGCCTGTAGCGCGCCGAAACCGCCAGACCCCGGCCGAATCTACTTTTCGCGCGACTGGACAATCTGGGCGTTGAACGTCGCGGACGGGCGAGAATCTCAACTGCTGGACCACTTTCCTACTCAGGGAATGAGCGCCTCCCCTGATGGTCGTTGGTTAGTATACCTGGTAGAATGGGATATCCTCCAACCAGATGGTGCAAAGAGTCTCTGGGTAGCGGATGTGCATACTGGACGAGAAGCCGGGATTGTACGTGAGGCACCAGCGATTGGGACAACCTGGCTACCCGACAACCGCCTACTGGTCATTGAGTATCCGGACTGGCATATAGCGGAGGATCGCACAAAAGTAATCGCCGGAACTCCCGTTTTTACGTTCTTTGATCTTGATACTGGTGAAAGTGTCCCTGCCACATGGTATGTGTCTCCACCCGAGCACGGCAGGGTGTGGTATGCCCCCACCTTTGAGTGTGCTGCTGTAACCAGGATTGATTTCGATATTCAGGAGCATGATGCACTGCAAGTATCTTGCGTAGAAGAGAGTGATCCAATCACCATCGCGACACCGTTATCATTAGGGGAGGTCGCATGGTCGGCGGATGGGCAACTGCTGGCATTCCGTGCCGGTGAAGACTTCGCCATGGATACGTGGCGACTGTACATCTGGCACCGTAAGACAGGCCTGATAGAGAAGATCGATACAGGTACCGATGCGGTGATTGCGCCGAGTTGGTCGCCCGATGGTCAATGGTTGGCCTTCGAGAATGACGCCAATCTGTGCGCCTTGCATATAAAAGACAAGGAGGTGGTCTGCTTCGAGGATTATCTATCAGGAGTTGGGCGTCCTATCTCCTGGTCGCCCGACAGCCAGCGCCTCGTCCTGAGTACATGTGCTACGGGGGTCTGCGAGCAAGTTGACGCCGAGTGTGATTGCAAGCATGCGGTGCTGGTCACTGTCAGCGTGCCCAGCGGCGAGGTCACGCTCTTGACCACTGACGTCGACATCAATTTTAATCCCCTATGGGGCAAATAGATGTGGCGGATGACCTTCCGTAAAACATTGCAGGCAGTAGGTAGGGTATTTTGGGGAAAATGATGGATTAAGTTTTGGTTATCCAGGTGAGAAATATTGCGCAGAACGGCAACGGGGCAGCTTGCCGCGCCAATAACTTGCAAAAGTAAAATGCCTGCACGTTTGTGGGGTATGGGCAAACGGCGCGGCAGACTCCCCCTTCGTGCCATACGAAGAACAGGAAGAGGTATACCAGAGCGCCAAGCCGTGCGCTTTGGCGAATAGAGGAGCGCGCACCGCTTGGCTTGTTGCGCGTTCATACGCTCAGGCTTTAGCAGGGGCGGGCTAACATCCGTTGATAGTACGAAACCACGATCCGTAACACATTGCGCAGTCCTTTCCCGTCGTCGCACAGTCACACGTCCGCCAGATTCCGCGCCGCCTACGATTCCATCAGCAATATGCTGGTACGAGTGGAAGTTAGCGACGCGGAGACTATCACCTACACCCAAGCCTGCAACGCCGAGAACCGCTTGAGCGCAGTGATCGACCAAACTTAAAGCGCCCCCTTGCAATTCAAGGTCTGAATATGGTATAATAGATATACACCTGGATACAGCATCACCGTCCAGGCGCAAAAAGTCCGGGGCTTCGGCTCCAAACCGCAGGAACCTCCAAGCCTGCGGCGCTCTGACCGGGTAACACCGCGTGGAGAATGAAAGGGGAGGACACGGGAACTATCCCGCGTCCTCCCCTTTTTCGTTTTCTTGGACAGGATTGACAGGATGAACAGGATAAAAAGATGCACTATCCTGTGCATCTTGTCCAAAACACACATTCATAGACAGAAGGAGAAAACACAATGCCATATTTGATTCTAGCTTTACACATCCTGGCCCTCGTCCTGGCCCCCGGCGCACTGCGCTGGGTTCTAGCCCCGATGTGGGGCGCGGCAGTGGCGCTGGCCTACTTCAAGCCGGACGACTGCGCGGCGACCACGAACTATATCTACTTCTTCCTCGCGGGCAACGCCGGCTTGCTCTTTGCCTACCGCATCGCCGCGTTGCTGGTCAGCGGCACACCAGAGCCTGGCGCGACGACGCTCTATGGCATCTCGGTGTGGCTACTGGGCTTCGCCGTGATGTCGGCCATCGGTTTCTACGCCTACGTCCTGCGCTTCCTGTTCTGGGACCGTCTCACGCCGTTCTTCGGCGGGCGGATGACGACCCGCGAGGTACTGCGGCAGGTGAAAAGGCAGTAGACGGAATACGGTAGACGGTAGACAGGGTTTCCTATCCCCGTCTACCGTCTACCAAATCAAAGGAGACTCAATGAACAACACAAACACCAACAACACCTTCACAATGACCCTCACCCCCGACGGCGCATCGCTGCACGCCTATGCCTGGGCACTGCCCGACGGCTGGCGAGCCTGGTCGCCGCACGCGCTGCGCATCCTGCGCAAGCCCTACCGTCACGCGCGGACGCACCTGGAACTCACCGACGATGTGGTGAGCAGCCTGTACGATCCGCAAGGCGCACGCAACACTGCCGCCGCCTTTGGCCTGGCCAACGTGCCGGAACTGGGCCTCGTCCAGGTCTACGGCGGACTGGCAACGGGCAAGACTCAAGAACTAGCCGTGCAAGCCGCCGCCCTGAACTCGGCACGCCTGGTTGCGGCGCTGCAAGGGCGCTTCCGACAATCGCGTTTTACCCTGCTGTCCGCCAACGAAGCTGCGGCGCTGTACGAACATCTGTGGGCCTGTAACCACACGGCGTCCCTCATCGGTCAAATGGTGCCGCGCATTGCGCCTGGAATGGGTTCGAGCCACGGCATCAATCAACTGGTCACCACCGATGCGCAAGAACAACTTGAAGTCATCGCCGCCGCGCTGGCCGGGGAACCGTTCGCCGTCCTGACCCTGGCGCATCCCCTGCACGCGCTGGACGTCCGGCGGATGCTGACCGACACCGCGCAAGCCTTGAGCTACTTCGCCTCCAAGGTGAAACAGAGCGAGTCGGCCAATGTGAGCGCGGTGCTGCCCCTGTTCCTGAACCCGGTGGCGGTCTTCAGCGAGCAGACCCATCGCGCGACGCAGGTGACGCGGGCCGACCAACGCCTGCGCACCGAACAAAACGCGCATCGCCTGGCCGCCGGGCAGTCGGATGCGGTCAGCGCCTACCGCCGTGAAACCGCGAGCCGCGAGGCGCACCAGGGGCAGGAACACACCGGCTACTACGATAAGCAGTACGTGAGTGAACAGGTCAACGAACACGAAGAAAGCCAGGTTAGCCTGGAACGCGACTATGCCGACGCCTATTCGCTGTCCCGGTCCTACAGCGGCAGCGAAGCCGGCGTGATGCAGACGCAGGGCGCGCGCGATGCTACCCAACAGGGCAACCGCCAGCAGCATACCGACGAGACGGGCCAGTTGCACAGCGTCGAAAGCATCGATGAGCGGGTTGCCGGCGTACGCTCCGGGGCAGGTAACCGGTCATCCGTGGAAAACTTCAGCGTCGGCGAACGCTACAGCGGGGGCAGCAGTCGCATTTGGGAAGGCGGCTACAACGAACAGACCGAGCGGTCGTTCAGCGGCGCGGGCGATGAACACACGCAAGGTAGCTATCAGCAGGCCGAGATTGGCAGCAACAACGTGCGCAGCAGCGAGGGCTTTGTGCGCAACACGGAGAGCGACATTCGGGGCGACGGGGTGCAGATGCAGACCTACGCCGAACAAGGCGTCGAAGGCAGCCTTTCCCCGCGCCTCTTCGGCATCGGCGGCGGTGAGACAATGGAAGCCGGGGAACGCGGTAATATGTACGAATCCCGCGACCACGAACTGGCCGACGTCTCCGGCAACCTGGACACCACCCGCGCCAGCCAGCAGAGTGCGCTCACGGGAGGACTTGAGCGGGCCAACAATGCCTACGAACGCAGCGGCAACCAGCAAGAGGCGCTGGGCCAGACCTGGCAGGGCAACGAGACGGTGCAGACCTCGGAATGGCGCAGCGGCGGCGGGGTAAGGTCGAGTCAGACCAGCTACGGCTACAGCGAAGCCTACCAGGACGCCAGCCACACCGACCGCGAGGCGCAACGTGCTTGGGAGAGCGCCGTAGATCAGGACGCGGCCTGGCAGCAGGCCACCCGCGACGGCTATCAGGGCGTCGAACACTTTGCGCGCACCTTTGGCGGCAGCTATGCCGAGACCGGGCAGCGCAGCGGGCATCTCTCACAGCAGGATACCATTGTCGCCGACCGCGCGCTGCAACGCGAGACCCACCGCATCGTCAACGGCTTCCGCAGTGAGTCCTTCGACGGCTATCGTAATTCACAAGAACAGATCGACGGGGCCGAAGCGCGGCAGGAAGCGATGATCGGCGAGGGACGCGAGTACGTGCAGGCCCAGGCCGCCGAACAGGTGGGGGCAACGGTGGCAAATATGGGTACTACCCAGGTGACGACACGGGGCGTGATGGGGCCATCCGGCGGCTCACTCGTGGCGGGCCTGGCCTTCGCGCGGCAGACCGTGGACGCGCAGCGCGACCTTGTGGCACAACTCTTGGACCAGCAGGTACGGCGTTTGAGCGCGGGGCTGGACACGGGGCTGTTCCTGACGCAGGTGACGTTGCTGGCCCCCGACGCGGCCCGGCTGGAACGGTTGGCAGCGGCGGCGATTGCGGCGATGCGCGAGGAGAACGTCGTCGTGCCCGTCGCCGCGCGCGCCGGGGACGAGACTTTGTGGCAACGGGCGATTACGCTGGACTTCGATGCGCGCCCGGAAGACGCCGGGCCATTTGACACTTTGCGCCACGCCCAAACCCTGACGGCCAACGAGTTAGCCGCGCTTGTGCATCCGATCCGCATCTCGGACGGCACGATTTCAGCCTCGCTGGACGCCTGGCCGGACGATCTGTCACATCGCCGTACCCAGGGCGAGATCGCGTTGGGCACGGTGCTAGACATCAACTTGCAGCCTGATCCCAACAACGTGCACCGTTTCCGCGCCGACGAGTTGATGCACGCGGTGATCGTCGGGGATTCCGGTTCCGGCAAGTCCAACTCCGCGCTGTGGTTTGTCTCCCAGGTAGTCAATGCGCTGCGCCAGGACGAGCACGGTATCCCGATTCACACGCCGACCACCGGGCCGGTATCAATGGACAGGTTAGGCGGGACGCCGCGCATCGGGGTGACGGTCTTCGACCCCACCGGCGAATGGCGCAAGTTGGGCTGGCTGATCCCCCAACAGGACTTCCAGTTCTACTCGTTGTATGGGCAAGTCAATGCCGTCGAGGGCGCTACGAGCATCGCCCTACCCCTCCTGGATTTCAACCCGTTGCGCATCCCTAGCCCTTATTTGCATCCGGCGAAGTGGGCGGCGGCGTTCGCCAAGCACTGGCTGCTGGCGTATCCCGCCGGAGTGACCGGCTTCCACCAGCTCAAGGGCGCGGTGCTGGACGCTTACCGCGCGATGGGCGTCATCGAGGAGGATGGCAGTGTGTACCCGGAGCGTTCGGCGAACCTGTGTATGGAGGACTTGCACACCGCCCTGGTCGCGCGTTACGCGGTGCTGAGCAAAGAACGTACGGATGCAATCACCGCCGGCGTAGTCAAGCGCATCATCGACAAGTTGGAGGAATTCTTGCCCAAGGGGGTCTACCACCGCGCCTTTGGACAGCCGGGCGGTACGACGGTCGCCGACTGGACGGCCCCGGACAAGGCCACGGTCATCACGGGGAAGTTCGGCGATGATGGGCCACTGAAGCAGTTCATCATCGGGTTAATGGTGTCCGGCATCTACCAGCACGCGGACGAACGCTATGAAGCCTACCTGCGGCAGCGCAAGCCCATTCCGCAGCATCTCTTGTTCGTCGAGGAAGCCCACGTGGTAATGCGCTCGGACGCCTCGACCCAAACCGAGATCGCCCAGGCCATCGGCGAGGATGCGGGGCTGTGGAACAACATCACCGACCGGGGCCGCAAGCTGGGCCTGTACCTGTGGACGTCGGCGCAGCACTGGGAACCGTTGCCGTCCGGCGTCATCACTTCCAGTAGCATTGCCATCATCCAGAAGGTCAGCACGGTGAAGGACGCGGAGATCGCAGTGTCGAAGGCCGGGCGCTTGCCGGGGAAGACCAGCCTCGACGACTACTCCAAGTGGACGCTGAGTGTGCTCAATATGCCCACGGGGGTGGGCTATGTGCGGCGCACGCGCAAGACGTTGAACCAGGAAAGTGAAATGGAAATCTTCCCGGTACAGTTCGTGGACATTTCGGGGATTGTGCCGCCGGCGGATACGGAGTTGAAGAATATTGTAAAACGAGGATAGGGGAATTTGTCGCCAGTGTCGTTGTCCATCATTTAACGACACTGGCGACAGCAATTAGACTGTACTGAGATCAGAACCACCCTCGGTAGCAGGCGTGTCAGTATTGAGCGCCTGCTTCAACAGCGCGAACACTGGCTCCAGATCCTCAATGCCGGCGGCGCGGATGAGTTCGAGGTCGCGCAAGGCATAACTTATCACACTGGGGCAGATGTGATGAGCAAGGCATCAAGCGATCAATGCCACTACTAACAGAGCAACACGTTATGTGATAGCAGTCCACCGTGGATCGGGGATGGTTTGATTGACAAGAGCAATGATAAAGACACAGCATATGGTGGTATAGCTTATATGCGGTCAGAGGATCGCAATTCGGTTAATCATTATCCTTTCTTCCCTGACTCCGCTGTATGAACCAACCGGACAGGATATTGCGTCAGACCGCGAAAGAGATACTGGGTCAGTTGCTCACCGTGAGCACGCTCTGTTTCACCGGTTTTGCGGGGTAGGGGCCAATGCAGAGTTTTGTAGAGATCAAAGCGATGCAGGTCGAAGGCAGCACGAAGCAGATCCCCGTAGGTTTCTGCCGCACTCAAAGCGCGAAACCAGGCCAGGACAACGACGACGATGCCCACTAGCAACGCCCACCACGCCCAAAACGTCCACAGACAAGCCAGCATCCCCCAACCTATAAGGCGCACGGCGGCGTTAAGGTGGGCGCGCGCCTCAGCAACATCGATGCGCATGGCATCCGGCAGCAACGGCCACAGACGTGGCCAGGCAATGATGGCCTCCAACCCATAACGCGCACCCGCGTGTGTCTCCGCAGCCTTGAGGCGATTGCCCAACGCCGTCGGGAGGACATCTTCGGGTTGGGGTGGCGTTTGTGTAGGAGGATACAATAGCAGGATTTCACGATCCAAACGCGCATATTCCTCGCGTTCGGCAGGAAGCAGGCCGAAGAGGTCGCCGCCTTGGGCATCCACTTTTTCAGCAAGGGCTTGCCAGCGCTCCATTTTTGACGTCAATCTATGACAGATTCTCTTGCGTAGCCAGCGAGAGGCAAAATTCAACAAACGAGGCCAATACCCCTCCAGAAACCGCAACAACCACGCCTGCGCCCATTGCATCACGACTGAAGATGCCAGGATCGCCAGCAGCGCCCCGATCAAGACAGCAAGCTGCGCTTCTGTGCTACCCAGCTTATTCCACGCGTCCAATAACGCTTGCCAGTCATCTGCCTGATGATAGACCCACGCCAGCAAGCCCACCGCCCAAAAGGATAAGGCGGGTTGCAACAGCGCGGCAATCCACTGCTCGCCCAATTTTCCGCCAACGGCTTCCCAAAACTTGTTTAACATTCTTACCTCCTGGACAAAGGACTCACTTGGGGGTCAGAAGTTGACCGTGTTCCGGACAGTGAGGAATGCGCTGACCGGCCATTTGGGGACGCCAGGTCACGTGACAGGCTTCCACCGGGCAGCGATAGACGATACCCGTTGTCGCCATTGGGCCTATCCGTCCTGCCAGCGGATCGTAGGTTCGGATAGGCTCTCCGTACGCCAGCGCCCCTGCATCTATTTGTTGACGCAGTGTGTCCGTAGCACTGTGCTGCTCGAACAGGTCGAGTAGCAGGTTGACCGCGTGCCGCGCATCACCTTCATCGCCCTGTGCGGCACGCACAAGACTTTCCGCCGCTGTGGCGCCGTTATCGTCCAGAAGACGCTGCCAGAAAGGACGCAGTTTGAGAACTGCCTGTAGAATGTCGTCGCTGGAATAATCAGACATTGTGACCTCCTTATCAAAGTTCTTGGGTTTGAACTAAACGCCGGTGTAATAGAATCCCGCCCAGTAGAAGGGATGCGCAAAAGGCCGGATGTTTTGGTCTTGCGAGAGCGCGAAGCGCCAATAGGCCCGCGATGCTATAGCTTCCGGCATACGATCCGGCGCAAACTCAGGAATCTGGTGTTTGAAATAGGCTGCCAGTTTGGCAGTGGTGGACTGTTGCAGCCAGCGTTGCGCCATGACCAATGCCTCCGGCGGCGATTGCCCCTCCCCACGCCACACTTCGTAGAAACGCACCATTAACATCGCGGTGCTGAAATCGTTGACGGACCACAACGTTCCGACGACGCCCGCGACACCCGCCTGTAGCAAGCCGGTGGGCAGGGAAATGACCTCGTCGGGCAAAGCTGTGCCAGGGATGCCGGTTTCGCACGCGGAGAGCACGGCCAGACGGGCGCGTAACTCCGGCGTATCGGCCTTGAGTTGCAGCAGGTCGCGCAGCGTCAAACGCGCATTGTCTGCCAGGAGCAGTCCGCCGTCCAGGGGCGTGTTCCACCCGGCCCAGCCATGGGTGGAGAAGTGCCAGACATCATAATTTACTAGCGCATCCCGGACTGCCGCTTCAGTAGCCTCCCCGTGCGGCAGATGCAGGCGTTGATCTTCGGCAAAGGTATTCAGGACGGCAGCAACCTCGTCGGCGGAGGAAAGCAGGGATTTATCGGGATTATCCACCGCCAGGAGAGACGTCACGTCCGACATCTCAATTGCGGTTTCGCGGGCAGTGGATAGTGCGCGAGCATTGGGCGTGTAGGTGAAGACGAAGCCCTCTGGCGCAGCTGCGTGCAAGGGCAGCAGGCCCAACAGATCGGTAGGCACAAGCACAGCATGTGAGAGGTTGTGTTCTTGCAGCGCAGCCACAACGGGCTGCATCACTGCCTCCGCCAGCCAGTCCAACGTCGTCTGCAGGGTGGCAAACCAGACCTGCCGGGTCTTGTCGTCACGCGCGTTGCGCCGCCAGGCAAAGTAGGCGCCCAGGTAACCGCCCAGGGTCGATTCATCCGCAGAACCCCGTAGGCGTTCGTGCAAAGCCGTGTCGGTCAATGCATCCAGCCAGATAGGGGTGATCGCATCCGGCTGCACCAATAGCGCCAGACCACCCACAGACGTCGCCACGATGTAGACGAGCGGTTGCTCTGGCGTGACCGCGGACTGAACGTCTTTCCAGTCCGAAACCGGCATAAAGTCTTCGGCGTAAGCGCGCACTTGATCAATGGATTCCTGCAATTGCCGGCGCGCATCCCCCAGTAACCCACTGAGGGTGACATAATCCCGCTTGCCCGGAACGTCGTCCGGCAAGCGCAGTTCCGTTTCAAACTGTCCCACCTGCGCGCGCCGCTCCAGGAAAGTCTGCCAGACCGCATTTGGTGCCAAAACCGGTTTTTGCGCCTGTAGGGCCTGGGCTTCACTGAGCCAACGCGCGCGATTCTGCTCTAGCACCAGCACAGCAGCTCGTAAAACTTCCTGAGAGACTGTTTCCGAACGGGTCAAAGCATATGATAGCAGAGTTGGGACGTCTTGGGCTTCCCCTAATTCCGCCTGACGCGCTTCTGACGTTGTGGACGTTTGGTAGCGCAGTTCCCCGGCCTTCAGAGCCGCTTGTGCCGCAGTCACAGCATTATCCCAGTCTTGCTGCACAAAAAAGAGATGCGCCAGACTCCGTTGTACGCGGCGATGGTCATCCGGTAACGCATCCAGACGAAAGACCTCCAATGCCTGCTCATACCCCGCGATCGCCCGTTCCAGGTTCTCCGCCCGTTCCCCGCGAATCCGGCTTTGGCAGGTGTTCGCTAGATTCGTCATCGTCTGCGCCCACTCCACCGGCATCGCCGACCGCGTCATCACCTCCAACGCCTGCTCGTACCCCACGATCGCCCGTTCCAGGTTTTCCGCCCGCTCTCCGCGAATGCGGCCTTGGTAGGCGTTCGCCAGGTTGTTCATCGTCTGCGCCCACTCCACCGGCATCGCCGCCCGCGTTCTCACCTCCAACGCCTGCTCGTACCCCGCGATCGCCCGTTCCAGATTCTCCGCCCGCTCCCCGCGAATGCGGCCTCGGTAGGCGTTCGCCAGGTTCATCATCGTTGTCGCCCACTCCACCGGCATCGCCGCCCGCGTCATCACCTCCAACGCCTGCTCGTACCCCGCGATCGCCCGTTCCAGGTTCTCCGCCCGTTCCCCGCGAATGCGGTCAGAGTAGGCAGTCGCCAGGTTCATCATCGTCGTTGCCCACTCCACCGGCATCGCCGCCCGCGTCCTCACCTCCAACGCCTGCTCGTACCCCGCGATCGCCCGTTCCAGGTTCTCCGCCCGCTCTCCGCGAATGCGGAGATAGTAGGTGGTCGCCAGATTCAGTATCGTCTCTGCCCACTCTACCGGCATCGCCGCCCGCGTCAGCACCTCTAAAGCCTGCTCGTATCCCGCGATCGCCTGTTCTAGGTTCTCCGCCCGCTCCCCACGAATGCGATCAGCATAGGCGTTCGCCAGGTTGCTCACAGTCTGCGCCCACTCCACCGGCATCGCCGCCTGCGTCCGCACCTCCAATGCCTGCTCGTACCTTGCAATTGCCTGTTCCAGGTTTTCCGCCCGCTCCCCGCGAATGCGGAAATAGTAGACGGACGCTAGGTTCATCATCGTCGTCGCCCACTCTACCGGCATCGCCGCCCGCGTCCGCACCTCCAACGCCTGCTCGTTCGCCGCGATCGCACGTTCCAGGTTCTCCGCCCGGCCCCCTTGTGGGTTTTGCGTGAGACTCTTGCCCAACTCACTTTGCAATGCAGCCCAAAGCCTGGGGATTTCTAGGCGCTCAATACTATGCAGCGCTTGCATACACAATTCCACCCGTCGTGGCATGTCCAGGATACCCATAGGATGGGAGAGTTCATCGAGAATCGGTCGAACCTCCAGCGGTATAGACAAATCCGTTCTACCAATCTTCTCCGCAAAAGCCGCTTCCACGCCTACCTCGCGGCAGCGGCGCAATAACGCCCGGTGTTCTTCATAGATACGAACTGCATTTACGTCACCCCGCTCTCGCGCCCCTGAGACAGAACCTGCCAAAAATGCATCGATTCCTTTGGTCAGCAGTTCGGGGTGTTGCTCAACCACTTCCTGCGATTCGGTCCAGGTTTCGGCTTCCAGGAATGCCCGCAGTGGGTCTTTGCGAAATAACCGTTTAAAGAAACCCATAAAACACCTTGTGGCGAGCGAGGTTATTTATGTAGACACAAGTCACCAAGTCGGGACGGGCGCTGCTGTCCACAATGAGCCAGATTTCGGCGGTGGAACTCTTTCCACATTGCGGGCAGGTGAGATCGGCGGTTTCGGACAGGGAGACGCCCATAGTATCCTCCACAGTTGAAATGGTTGAGTCAGGTACGTAACAAGGAGTATACGCAGAGTCAGTGATGCGTCAAATCATCGTGACCCATCATACAGCACACACCTCACCTTGTGCCCCGTCACAATCGTCACCCACGGCGGCTCTTCCTGATCGCAGACGCCGGGACGCATCTGCTCGCAGCGGGGATGGAACGGGCAGCCGGGCGGCGTTTCGTATGGCTCCGGCACGGCGCCACGAATCGAGTAGAGGCGCGCGTTGCGGTCGCGCAGCCCTAACCGGGGGATGGAGCGCAGGAGCGCCTGCGTGTAGGGGTGTTTGGGATTGTAGAACAACGTGTCCACGTCGGCCTCTTCGACCACCCGGCCCAGGTACATCACCAGGACACGCTCCGTCATCTGCGCGATCAGGCCCAGGTTGTGTGTGATGAAGAGGATCGCCATGCCGAATTCGTGCTGGAGGTCGAGCATCAACTGGAGGATTTGCGCCTCGGTGGTGACGTCGAGCGCCGTCGTTGGCTCGTCGGCGATGAGCAGGCTCGGATAGCAGGAGAGCGCCAGGGCGATCATCGCCCGCTGGCACATCCCGCCGCTCAGTTGATGGGGATAGCGATGGACGATGCGCGATGGATTGGGCATTCCCACTTTGCCCAACATGTCGATGGCCTGTTGGAGCGCCTGTTCCTTGGAAACCGGCTGGTGCAACTGGATCGCCTCGACGATGTGCTGCCCAATGGTGTAGACCGGGTTGAGGGATGACATCGGCTCCTGGAAGATCATCGCGATTTCTAGGCCGCGGATGAAGCGCAGCATAGCATCGTTGGCGTCGAGCGCGGTCAGCTCCACCGTCTCGGACTGGTTGCCTACCGGCCGGTGATAGAGGATTTGCCCGCCCGCGATGTAGCCCGGCGGCGGCACAATGCGCAGGATCGAACGCGCCATCACGGACTTGCCGCAACCGCTCTCGCCCACCAGCCCCACCGTCTCCCCGCGATGCAGCGTGAAGCTGGCGCCGTCCACCGCGCGCACCAACCCCCCAGACGTTGGGAAGTGCGTGCGCAGGTCTTTGACTTCAAGAAGAACGGGTGCGCGCATAATTCGTTATTCGTTATTCGTAATTCGTGATTCGTGATGGGTGATTTGTAGGATGCGTAGTGTGTATGGCTCTAGCACCAGAGCGAGTGGTTCGACAGCGGCGGTTGCTGTCATCGCCAGCGGATCGATCCACGTTGCGCGACCTTCGGCGGAGACGGTGAGCGTTGTGCGCAGCGGCGTGAGGCCCTCGTTGACGAGGATGTAGTAGTGTATGCTCTCTTTGACAACGTGCCGGTAACGCAAGTCCGGCGCGGGCGGCGTAGATGGCTGTCAAGCAAGCGGTGAAGCCCAATGCGGCATCGGCCACCAGTTCGCTGATGGGGAGCGTGGGCAGGCATTGGCGTAGGTGGGCGAAATCGGCGGGAAAGATGGCGCGTTCATCGCCAGCACCTGCTCCGCTAGGTCTGCCGCGCCCGCGGCATTGGACCGTTTGACCCATCATACCCACACGCTGACCATCTGCGGCAGCAGTTATCGCCAACGGCAGCGCCGAAAGGAGGAACCCATCCCAACAACGACCTTGTCTGCGGCCAACGAAGCGTAATCCACCAGCCGCACGTGCGCAGTGAATGACGGCGAGCTAACACACGATTACGTTACTTTATTGAGCATGGTCGAGCTGTCTCTCAACGCACGATCAATACGCTCGGTTTGGCCCACGTAACTCGCACACGAGTGGCCCACATCACCCGACTATGGGTGGCTCATCACGGGCGGCATTTGACACGCGGTGAATAGTGCGATTTCCTCTTCCCGGGTATACTCGCCCATAGATGTTTTCTCCTTATCTGCACTAAGAGGTAGACCTATCTTAAGTATGACAGGAGAAACGTTTCCGAGCCCTACCTTTTGGCAGGGCCCCGGTTTCTTGGGTTGAACCTCACTGTCGCTTGGAGTTGAGTTTCCCCCTCTTTTTCATTGCGCTATCCCTCTGCCCTTTTCTGCTGCGCAGCCAAACTTATATACACATTCCCGAAAACCAATTCGCCGATCCCCCCTTGATTTTGGCATGCCCACCATGTATAATTTAGATGTAACGGTGAACAAACACCGTGAAAAGGTCTGGGGCTAAGCGCTCCGATCCGCAGGAAGCCTTCAAGCCTGCGGCGTCCTAGTCAGGAAAACTGGCCGGGAAATGAAAGGGGAGGACTTGGAACTACGGTTCCAGGTCCTCCCCTTTTTTGTTTGCGTCAAAAGGGGTGGCGAAAATGTCTAGTATCGTCAAAATCATAGGGATCAGCGTCGGGCTGGGGTTGCTGCTGGGCTGCACCATCTTTTCGCTCTTGCCCTTGCCCATCGAACCATTGCCGGTGCGTCCGGTAGTGGTTGCCACGGCAACACCCACGGCAGGGCAACTGCACGTCACACAGGCGTACACCGCCACGCACGTCGCGCCACCCACGGCGAGCAGCGCCGTGACCCTGACGCAACCTTTAGGATTGACCCTGTCCGCCAAGCCAAACGGTGTGTTCATCGTCGTCGTGGCCGAGGTGCAGAACACAGGCACAGTGCGCCTTGACCTGGCCCAGGCCGAGTTCACCCTGACCGACAACGCCGGACACAGCTACTCCCGCGCGCAAGCCGCAGAGCTTGCCCTGAGCGTAGCCGAAGGGCCGCTGAGTGTAGCCGAAGGGCCACTGAGCATCACGGATAGCACACCGCTCTCCGATCACACCTTGCCGCCCAACGCACAGACCACGGGCTACCTGGTCTTCGACGTCAGCCCTGACTACAGCGCGCCCTTGCGCCTGACTGCGCGGATACCCGGTAGCCAGCCTATCACATCCAATGCTTTCACCCTGGAGGACTAAATGCATACCATACTCTGTGTTGCCCCGCAAGAAGATCAGGCCTTGGCCCTGAGCGACGCCGTGACCGCTGTGCCGGACGTGTTGGTCGTGGGCATTTGCAACCCGCAACAGACGCAGCAAATGCTGGACTTCGTCAATGCGGGCCTGATCGTCGCGCCGGAGGGGACGGTGATTCCGAATGTCGGGAGTCTCAGCCTGCCAGTGCTGTACGTCGCACCCGACACCGAACCAGCTAAAGTGCTCGACGCTTATCTACAAGCGCAAGCGCCGGCACAGCCGCCAGCGCAACAAGCCGCGCCCATCGCTAACACCACAACGGCAACCCAACGGCTGCCCTTTGCCCCACTCCGCCGCCAACTGCGCCTCGGTTTCTATGGTACACGCGGCGGGGTCGGCACAACGACCGCCGTGGTCACCACCGCCAAGCTACTGGCGGCACAAGGCCAGCGCGTGGCGCTCTTCGATGCGGCACAACGCGGCGATCCCTACCTGCTCCTAGACCTCACGCCGTCCGACCATCCGGCGACCACCGGCAATATCACCGTGTACCCCGATCTCACGTTGGACGATGCGCGCGTCAGCTACGACGCCATTCTGGTGGACGGCGGACGCGAGCGGCGCGTGTTCCCCGCGCGTTGGATCGCTGTGGACAAACCGTTGTCTGAAGCCGCTGTTGCCAAACTGTTAGGCATTGACCTTGCGTCGCTCACGCAGGAGGCCAGCCAATGCTAATCCTCGTGGTCGGTGCAAAGGGCGGCATCGGCACAACCACGCTGGCGCAAAACCTGTGCCGGCAGGCCAATGCCGTTCCTCTGGATGCCGCCGATGGCACACTGGCCTTCCAAATGGCTGGACTGGGCGCGCCGGTGCTCGATCTGATTGGGATCGTGCAGTGGACGGCTGATCAGCGGGGGCACGCGGTCGAACAAGCCGTCGAGACGCGGCAACCGTTGCTGTGGAGCGCCGCCTGCACCGTGTGGCGCGCACCAGTGATGGCTTTCGTGTGGGACGCGGCGGCGTTGGGGCACGTCGTTGCCGATGGCGGCACAACCCCGCCGCCCGCCCTGGTAGACCTCGCCAGCCTGGTGCTCATCGTCAGCGCCGACACCCCGGTCGCCCAATGGCACGAACGCCGCCTCAAGCAGCAGTGGCCGCAGGCCCACGCTATCGTCGGCGACCTGAAGACGGCAGCCCAAGCCATTGCGGAGGAGACGTTGGGCGTGAAGAAGAAGCTCTCAGCGATCAGCTTTCAGCGTTCAGCCAATAGCCAAAAAAGCTGACGGCTGACTGCTGACAGCTAATAGCAAATCACTTACATCAAGGAGACAAACGAAATGCGTATTCTGAAATCCATTCAATTCTGGGTCGGCCTGCTGCTCGTCGGGGGCGCGTTCGTGGGGGTGCTGCTGTTTGCGCAGCTCACCACCCCGCCCACCTACGAAGTCGCCATCGCGGTGCAGGACATTCCGGCGTACATGTCACTGCAAGACGCCTACACCAACGGCTACATCGCCCTGGACAAGCAGTCGTTCAGCGCGTCGCTGCTGCAAGTCGTTCTCACATCGGAAACCTTGCAGGCGATGCTGGCCGATGGGGTCTTTGTCGAGACGGTCCGCGCGGGCGACGTCCTCAACCGGGGGCGCATTGCCACCGGTGAGAACGCCGAGAAGGTGCGCCGTCTGGCACTGGCCCTCACCAATCCCCAGTTGGTCATCAAGTCCATCCCGGTCGACGCCGAGAGTACACCGTACATCGCGGTCGGCGACCTGGTGGACTTGTATACCACGTTAGGCACAGTGCGCGCCACCGAGTTGGCGACCAGCACCGTGCCACCCTTGCCCGCCGGGGTCACACCACCCCCGCCCACACCGGAGCCGCTGCCCGATTACGAGGCGTTGCTACAGCCCGTGACGGTCACGCTGCAACTGCCGGTGACCAAGCGCGTGGTGGCCGGGGCCATCGTGGTGCGCGTCAACCACGAACAGATCGCCAACCCACAATATGGGGCGGTGACTACTGACGGGCAGCAACCCGCACCGTTTATCGCCGGGCCGGTGGTGGGCGTGGACGTGCTCGTCCCCGAAACCACGGCCGAGAGCCTGGATTGGGCGGTGTTCAACGGCAAGATGTCCCTCGCGGTACGGCCCGCCTTATGGCGCGCGACCGTCGCGGCGGGACAAGCCTTGCCGGAGACCCCAGGCTTCGCGTGGGAAGATTTCAACGCGGTGTTCTGGGCGGGGAGGGAAGTAGACAGTAGTCAGTAGACGGTAAACGGGGGAAGGGGATGACGGGGTGACGCGATAACCCGTACCCTTTCCCCCACCCCCTCCCTGTCTACTGTCGCGCGAATCTTCGCGCACCGTCTACCGTCTACCAAAGGAGAGAACTTATGGAACGCATCAAGATCGTCATTGGAACAAAAGTGTGGGACGACGCGCAGCATCTGGAACGGGCACTGTCCGAGATACCGGAACTGCAAATCGTCGCCGGGCCGACCACGGCCTCCGGCGTGTTCAACGACGCCACCGAAATGGAAGCCGACCTGGTGCTGCTCTCGCCCACCCTACCCGGCTTTCGCCCAGAACTGGTGAGTGAGCTGCTGCACTACGACGAACGCCCCATTGCGTGCATTGGACTGCTGCCCCCACTGGAATCGCGCACCGACGAACTGCTGGCTTTGGGGATGAAAGGTCACGTCTCGCTGCCCCTTGATGCGGCACAGCTACGGCGCTTGTTGGAACTGATCCCAAACGCCGTCACCCAGGCACGTGCAGAACGCGCCAGTAGCAGCTATGTCCCCCTGGACACGCCCACGCTCTACACCCTGGCCGAGGCCGGGTGGCGACGCATGGTCATCGCCCTGTGGGGCACGGGCGGCGGTGTGGGCAAGACCAGCCTGGCGATCAACCTCGCGGCATCTCTGGGCGTCCTCGCCAGGCGCGACACCCTGCTGATGGACCTGGATATGACTCGCGGCGCAGTCGCTCCCCGCCTGGGTCTGTCCACGGAGAACAACATCTACGGCCTGATCAATACTGTGCTACTGGACTATCTGCGCACCCGGACCGCCAGTTGTCCACCGCAGACGCTCCAGACGAAAGTGCAACTGTGGAACACCAGGCTGGCCTCGAAGCTGCACTGTCTGAGCGGTATCGCCTCAATGGAGGTCGCAGGCCGGGCGGAGTTCCGCGAAGACCCACACCGCACACAGGCACTGACCCGCGCCATCATCGACACCGCGCGCAAGCTCTACGACTTCGTGATCATTGACCTGGGGCCGGACATCAACAACGATGTGCATTTCGCCGCACTGGACGCCGCCGACCTGGTGCTCACCGTAGTCCGGCCCGATGTGGCCGATATGCACTCCACCGGCCAGACTGTGCCACGCCTGAAGCAGACCTTTGGCGAGGACATCGGCAAGTTCGAGTTGGTCATCAACCAGTGGAGTACCGAAGCAGGTCTCAAGCTGAAGGACGTGATCAACACCATTGGAATGAAGAAGTTCGCCCAAGTGCCCTACGATCCACAGTTCACCTACAGCAATAACCACAAGCTGCCTTTCGTGCTGGAGAAGCCCAATCCCACTTCGGACGCGATTGTCTCAATGGCCGTACGCTTTTACCCGCCGTTAGCTAACACCTGGGTTGGCCGTGGCGGGCAGATCGAAGGCGAGGCGGCGGCGTTCAAGCCACCAGAGCGCCGCAAAGAGCCGGGGCTGTGGCAGCAGGTGCAGAGTGTGTTTGTCGGGAAATGAGGCAAGAGGCAGGATGCAGGAAGCAAGAGGCAAGATACAGGAAGCTGGAAGCTCGATGCTTGATCCAGCATCCAGTATCGAGTATCCAGCAACAAACAAAGGAGAGAGGAACAATGAAGGAAAGTATCTTTTTGGAACGTGAAGTAGAGCACGCGCGGCGCATCGGATTGTCGGAACGCCGTACCGGGATGCTGCGTCGGGCGTTGGCGCTGAAACGGGAAGAATGCACGCCTGAACGCATCCGCATACAAATGGGCGCGGATAATGTCACCTGGGCCGTCGCCTCGAGTTCCCAAGACAAGTTGGAACAGGAATTGGGCGTGGCGTGGGAAGGTGGGGTTTACGTCCCCGACAGTCCCCCTGTTCCCGCTGCCCAAGCCCAAGCCGTGGCCGAGGCTGGACGCGCACAGGCGCGGGGTGGCAACAAGCACCTCCGCGCACAGTACGGCCTGCACAATGGGAGCACAGCGCCCTACGGCTACACCTTCGGCCCAGACATCACGGTCAAGACCACGGACGGGCAAGCCCTGACCGGGCACAGCTTAGTCCCTGACCCCGCTACAGCCACTGTCGTGGCCGACATCTTCGCGCAGTTCATTGCCGGCGTGTCGCCCCGGCAGATTGCCGCTGACCTGAACCGGCGTGGCCTCGGCAGCCCCAACGGCGGACGCTGGGGCGAGGCCAACGTGCGTGACATCGTGCGTCGCGCCCCGCTGTACTCCGGCTATGTCGTCTACCACGACATCGCCCACAAGCAGGCGCGCTGGACGGGGATGCTGTACCCCAGCCAACACGAGGCGCTGATCGATTGGGAAACAACGCTCGCGGTCTTGGCCGTCACCGGACGGACGCTGCAGTGGACGTTTGGCCCGACACGGGAAACACATCAATCTTAAAACAACAACACCATAACAAGGAGAAAGGAACAATGAAAACAAAGCTATTTTGGGAAAGCGTAGCCGAGAACGCGGTACGCATCGGCCTACCAGAGGAACGTATCAGGATGCTGCGACGGGCACTGATGCTGAAACGGGAAGGCTATCCGCCTGAATCCGTCTTCGTACAAATGGGTGCAGATCATGTCCCCTGGGCGGTGGCAACGAGCACGCTGGACGAACTTGAACTGGAACTGGATGTGATCTGGGAGGACAACGGCTATATCCCTGGACATCTCACCGTACCCGCTGTGCCGTCCCAGGCTGACGCAGATGCAGAACAGCCACAGGCGCGTGTCGGCAAGAAGCGACTCCTGGCGCAATACGGTCTGTATCCGGGTAAGCAACCGCCGTATGGCTACCTTTTCGACTGCGAAGCCACTTTCAAGACCGCCGACGGGCGCGTCGTGACCGGGCACAGCCTGATCCCCGATCCCGACACAGCCACGGTCGTAGCGGACATCTTCGTGCAATTCATTGCCGGGCTAGCGCTAGATGAAATCGCGGTTGACCTGAATCGCTGCGCCATTGCCAGCCCGGAGGGGGACGATTGGGACGAGGACGCGGTGGACGCCATCCTACACCAGGCCGCGCTATACGCCGGATTCGTTGTCCATCCCGCCGGTCAACACCAAGCGGCGCGCGGCACGCGGACCCTGTATCCGGGCCGCCACGAGGCGCTGATCGACGGTGAAACCGCTCTGGCGGTGTTTTCTGCCACGGGACAGACGTTGAAATGGAAGTTTGGGCCAACCTGGCAGATTCACATCGAACTGACGGAGGCGCAGTAATGGCCGCGCCCTCGACCTTTGCCCAACGGGTTGCCGCGCACGCCACCGCAGAGTATCCCGATCCCTACACCGGCTTACTCGCCGCCGCCCGTGACCGCCTGACCGGGCAGTTCAGCCTGGAAGCCTTGCGCACGCCCACGGCCACCGTCGAACGTGAGGCCGAGACGCTGCTGCGTGCCCTGGTCGAAGAACACGCGAACGCCGCTTTGCAACACGGACGACCCTTTACCGAGTCGCTGGAAGACCTGGTGATGCGCTTGCAGTACGACATCTTCGGCTACGGCGTCATCACCCCGTACCTGAATATGCCCACCGTCGAGGAAATTATGATCAACGGCCCGGACGTGATCTGGGTGGACGACGCCGAACAGGGGATGTACCGCGCCAGCGCGCGGTTCGCCAGCGCCCGCGAGGTACAAAAGCTGGTCGACCGCGTGGCCGCGCGGCACGGACGGCGCTTCGACCGCTCGAATCCACGGGTCAACGCCAAGATGAACGACGGCAGCCGCCTCAACGCGGTGATGGAGCCGTTAGTGGACAACGTGCCCGTCGCGGTGACGATCCGCCGGCATCGCCTGGTCGCCCGCACGCTGGACGACCTGGTGCGGCTGGGGACGCTCACTGCTGACATTGCGGGCTTCTTGCGCGACTGTGTCCTGGGTCGCCTCAACCTCATCGTCACTGGCGGAACGGGGTCGGGCAAGACCAATACCCTCAATGCCTTGTGCGCGGTGCTCCCGCCGGAAGAACGGGTAGTCACCGTGGAGGATACCCCGGAGTTGCAACTCGGTTTGGATAACTGGATCGCAATGGTCACCACCGAGGAAACCGAGGAAGGACAACGCCCCATCACGCTGGACGACCTGGTGATCAACGCCTTGCGGATGCGCCCGGACCGCATCGTCACCGGCGAGGCGCGCGGGGC
>ENA-UOUL01002404-UOUL01002404.1-bioreactor-metagenome-genome-assembly--contig:-NODE-2404-length-21948-cov-6.599150_pt1 | contig 21948 bp, 19 predicted proteins | sample MGYA00249838_ERZ747220 | MGnify/ENA primary metagenome ERZ747220 (study PRJEB28778, sample SAMN05720191) | bioreactor metagenome | isolation source: Anaerobic biogas reactor | place: USA:Washington...
ACGATTGCGATAGTTAAACTGCTACCCTCTGCCGCCATGCTTTTGGTCTCTTCACCTGTTTCCGTGAAAAGTGAACAGGAAGTTGGTCAGGGATAACTCAGTTAAAGTTATCCTGCGATTAAGATGATCGCTATTTGTACATATCATCGCTCTCGTTGCAGAAAAGCACTGATTCTATGTTTCACGGAAATAGATGAAGAGCCGTTTTTTGAAAGCGCTTTTCGAAAATCTGCACGGGTGTTACTATAAATTCAATCTGTTTATCGAATCAGCGAGATCCGTTTCACACCCAACAGGTGCGATCGGAGGAATCCGGGAGGTCCCTATGAATCAGAACCCCATCATTGAAAAGCTAGGTCGCCGCTTACGTTTGGCCGTGATCGGCGGAGGATCCGGTTCCTTTATCGGGGCCATGCATCGGCAGGCAGCGGTCCTCGACGGTCGATATGATATTGTGGCGGGCGCACTCTCTTCCCGCCCGGAGAAAGCCCGCTCCGACGGAAGAAGAATCGGCCTTCCGGAGGACCGAATCTACGAAGACGCGATGAAACTGATCCGGTCCGAATCCGAAAGACCGGACGGTGCCGAGGTGATTGCGATCATGACCCCGAACGACAGCCATTTTCAATATGCGGCGGCGGCGCTCGATTCCGGACGTGACGTCATTTGTGATAAGCCGATGACCAATACGATGGAAGACGCCGAAGCCCTGTACAAAAAAGTCCGGGAAACCGGCCTTGTGTTCTGTCTGACGCACAATTATTCCGGTTACCCGATGGTCCGACAGGCGCGCGCTATGGTAAGGGACGGATTTCTCGGATCGGTTCGACTGATTCAGGTTGAATACGTTCAGGGCGGGAAAGCAGACGAGAACGACCCCGACCCGACCGGACATGACATCCCTTGGAGGTATGATCCGGTACGAGGCGGACCGTCTCTGGTCATGGGTGATATCGGCACACACGCCCATCATCTGATCCGATATATTACCGGATTGGAGGTTACGGAACTGAGCGCGGAGATCGGTGCGATCGTTCCGGGTCGAAAAACTCATGACTTTGCCGGCGCGCTTCTTCGTTTCGATAACGGAGCACGCGGCTGTTTCTGGGTAACGCAGGCAGCGGCCGGAGTCGAGAACAGTTTACGGATCCGAATCAGCGGAACTGCGGGGACCGTCGAATGGGATCAGGAGATACCCCAGCGGTTGGAGTATAAGCCGCTCGCCGGCCCCTCCGAGTTACGCACACCGAACGGGCCGGGGATCCTTCCTCTCGCCAAGCGCGCTTCACGGATCGTCGCCGGTCATCCCGAGGGATTCCACGAAGCATTCGCCAACATCTATTCCGACGCCGCGGAAGCAATCGTCGCCCGCCGAACAGGAACCGAAGCCGACGTGCTTTCGACCACATTCCCGACGGTATTCGACGGACTGATGGGCGTTCGATTCGTGCACGACGTCATCCGTTCCTCCGAAGAGGCCGGTCGTTGGGTCTCTTGTGTAACCGGAACAGCAAAAGACTGACGGTCAATCGCCTTTCATGTAATAGAAAACGGCCGTGCGACCGTCTTCCAGTCGGACGTAGTACCAGTTCGGCGAATTTCCCTCGGTGCAATCAGACAAATCCAGAATGGTAAATCTCGTGCCGCCCCGCACGTAGATGTCCGTCGGTGTCGGCCCGTAAAGAAAAGCATCGTATGCGGGTATCGTCGTCGTTTCCGAAAGCCACACAGATCCGTATTCAACGATATCGGACCGAAAACGGAACGTCTGTCCGATGTAACGTGTACGATCCACCGGATGTACCACGATCGTACCGTTGACGATTTCCGTCCAGGAGAAAACCATGTACGGGGAAACGTGCCAACTCGTTCCGACGGAGGAAATGATCCGGCCCTCCCGATCGGCGGAAAGCGTTCCGTACAGGTCACCCAGGAATCGAATCGAAGTGCCGTCATAGCGATAAACATGAAAAACAGGATCCTCACTCGGGCCGCGATCATAAATAAACAAGTCATAGTGACTCTCTGCGCGGTCAATATCCATAAGAAAAGCAAATGCAAAATAGTCGATGTACATAGTGAGCGAAACTCCGTTGACGGACAGGTTTCCCTGACAGGTAGTCTCGTTCACATCCAATTGGATCTGATCCGCCACTCCGTCTCCGCTGATGTCAAACAATGCGGTCGAACGAATCATTCCCGGAGTTTCATAGTTTGAATCCAGCATGACGGTCGCATGCCTGAGGAGATCCGAGAAATCAAGGTAATTCGGAAAATCATCGACCGGTTCGGATTCCGTTTCGGAAGGAACGGTTTCCGTCGCTTCCGATTCCGTCACTTCCGTTTCCGTCGCTTCCGTCGACGCCGTTGACGTTGAAGTCACTTCCGAAGTCTTATTGGTCTTTTCGGTCGACGCCGGTCTTTTCAGTTCGATCGTGCAGGAAGGCAGTAAAACAAGGGAAATAACCAAAAAATAAACGAGGAAACGATACGATTTCATGTTGGCCTCCATTCGCGCTGATCCTTTGAAGAAAAGCCACTTACAGGAACACACCGCATTCCCGCACAGGCGGGCACCGGACACAAACGGCGCCTGTCCATATTATAGGACGGCGCCGCTTGTGTGTCCATGCCGCGGGCGAAGTCATACCGCCCTCTTGAATATAAAAATCATATTAATCGTTACTCGCCCGGTATATAGTCGAAAGTGATCTCGATCGTTTGGATCCGTCTGAGGCGTTCGGTCCGATTGTCGATGATCACCGCGGAGACTTCGGAAAGATCTCCAGACTTATTTCTTGCTTCTTCCGGGATGATTTCCACCCATCCGTTATACAGATTGACCCGGGTACAGATTCCGTCGTCGCTGGTTGTAAAAGGCTCGGCAATCGGTTGATAGATTCCACCGTTTATCTTGATTTCCCTGATTTCGATGAGATATCCCGGGAAAAGCAATTCTCCGTTTGCGATCGCCAGCGCGGAGAAGGCTGTGCTGTTGGCATATCCGAGTTCCGTTCCGGTAAAATCCAACCCCACGGTATAGGTGCCGGCTCCCTTGATTTCAACGTCGGTCGCAACCAAACCGTCGCTTTTGGATGTCGGATCATAAAGATCACCGACACTGTAGCTGAGCGTCCAATCATTACTGTTGAACATGATCCATGCAACCGCAATTTCGTCGCCGATGGTAATCGTTACTCCGGCTTCCGCGGCCGCGGCATCGGCAAGAACAGCGGCGGCCAGCGCTGCTTCCATCCGGCTCGTCGCGGCGTTTCGGATATCCTCCCTCTTCATTTTCGATTGAGTCGAAAGGCTCCTTTGAGAAAAGAAATCCGCGACGCCCGGATCAAAGAATCCGGGGTCTTTTCGGATAAAAAGACTGCTGCAATCCCAAAGAACCGGACAAAACCCGTAAAGATCACAATTATCGAGTAAATTCTCGAAAAACATGACCGTGTTTTCTTTGACTGATCCGTCGGACATCAATGCAACCATATACTCGCCGATAACGATTCCGATTCCTTGGTCGGAAAATTTGCGCATCATTGCGAGAAGCTCGTTTTGCTCCTTATATTCCCTCTCCTTGCCCCAACGTGAAACGCTCGGACCACCGCAGAAGCCCCACGGTGTATAGTAGTGTACGGAAAGGAGCAATCGATCTTCAGCTGTATCGTTCGGCATCGAAAAACGATCGTCACAGGTCGCTTTGATGTCGGTATTATACCCGGCAATAAGCAAAAACCGTTTCGCATTGTTTCCGCCCGTGCCGCGTACCGTATCGACGAAGGCCTGATTGATCCGGTTCGCCGTTTCATAACACTGATCTTTGGAAAGTGTACCGGAGTCCGGGCTGAGGTCGACATCGTTCAATCGGTCGCCCAACTCTTCGTTGGCCGATTCGAAGATTAAATAATCCGAGTATTCCTTGTAACGCCCGGCGATCTGCGTCCACATCGACACATAAAGATCCATGGCCGCCTCGCGGGTTTCTTTTTTCGCCGATCCGAACATACCCCACCAGCCGCCGTCCCAGTGATCGTTAACGATCACGTACATGTCTTCGTTCAGGGCGTAGTTGATAATCTCTTCAACCCGATTCAGATAGTCTTCGCGGATCGTGTAATCACCGGACTCGAAATTCATCGCGTTCGTCCATGCGACCGGAATTCGAAGCGTATCGAATCCCGCCGTCTTCATCGCAGTAACCATCTCCTGCGTCGTCTCCGGTTGACCCCAGTAGGTTTCATAACGGACGACGGAAGCCGCAGTCCCGAGTTCTTTTCTTCCGTACGCCTCCATGGTATTCCCGAGATTAATCCCGTTTCCCATGAGAACAACGACTTCCGAAGAAGTCAATTCCTCGCGGATTCGGCCGTCGTCCATGGTATCGATTCCGTTTTGTGATTCATGAAGAACCTTTTTTGCGGACTTGTCGGCGCATCCCGCCATCGGGAAAATTCCAAACAAGAACAAAGCCGCGCAAAAAAGCACAAGCATTTTGCGTAGTAACATAAACATTCTCCTCAATATGAAATAATCGGTTCGCTGTTCTCCTTTTATGTGTATGGGCCGATCGATATTGAGGCTTTGGGTGCCCTCAGTATATCACCGAAAAAAGAAAAAGACAGACCCGCCGCCGAAAAAAAACGAAATCTGTCTTTCCCTGATCCCCCAAACCAAAAGGGGCTGTCTCTCCTGTTTGGTTGTGAGACAGCCCCTTCCTAACTCTTCGGATTAATCTTGCTTTTATGCGCTATTTTGAGGATTTTCCGCCTTCCGCGACGGTCAATTGAGCCAAAAGATCCGCATTTTCGGGAATCCACTCGATCGGGACCTTGTTTTCAAGGATTCGGTCGGTCTCCATCACCTCGAACATCGCCGAGGCGATTTCGGGATCCGCGGCAATCCTTCGAAGCGCATCGCCGACAATCCTGGGGCGAATCGCCGCCGCTTTACCGAAATCAATCGCGGCCTTTTTCTCGGCGGCGTTCCGGATGACATTGACCTGGTTGGCACCGTCCTGCTTAATTGCGGACGTGACCTGACGCAAACGGTTAACCACCTTACTTTCTATCTGACGGATCATCTCCGCATCGCGGAAATGTACCTTCCGAATATAGCAGGAGCCCAAAAGGTATCCCCAATCCGTCGATTTTTCGGAAACCTCGTCCCGCACCATCCGGCTCATCGCGTGTCGGTCCGCCATCATCTTTTCAAGCGGCAGATTCGAAAGACTCCGAACGGTTGCGCTTCCGACATTGGCGGAAAGAGAACCGCGCGGATCGGCATTCCGGAACAGGTATTGCACCGGGTCGTTGATGTACATCTCATACCAGATGCCGACACCCATCGGAGCGCCTTCCTCGGAGTTGACCGGTTGGCTTCTTAAGTATTCCTGGTCGAGACGCAGGTCAACCACATAGCGTCGTCCGATCGTGTTGATAATCAGTGCGCGGGCTCCGAACTCTTTCCAGAGAAACTTCAGTCCCGGCTCGGACAGAACGCCGACGACATTGCCGAAAAGCGTGTACACCAACGCCTGTTTCTCCTTAACAACAACATACACGCCGAATAAACGCATCAGGATAAAGAAAGCCGGAATGGCGAAAAACGCCCCGAAGAATCCAATCAGGAAATAAATGCCGTAATCGGGAAGCAGATCGGAATCAAATTCAAGCATCAAGCGAGCGATTTCGTAATTCATTGTTTCTGCCTCCTTACGATCCGGGTGGTCTGATTAAGAAGCGCCAGTTTAACGTTTCGGACATACACCTCGAGCGCCTCTTTACCGCCCTGTTTCTTCAGTTCGAAAAGTTGGGTCGAGAGTTTATCGAGCGTCTCAATCTCTCCCTGCGCCTTAAGCGTTTCAATCTCAACCGCGCGCTTGGATTCAACGATGCGCTGGTCGGCCGACGCCTGTGCAAGACTGATGTCCGAGGACACCTGATTATGTGCGGTATTGATGGCCGCCAGCGCGGATTCGACCTCCTCGGGGGGATCGATTCCCGTGATCAGAGACGCCTCCAACACCGTTCCGTAACGAGCGGCCGAGACGCTGCATTCCTGATCCATATGATCGTTTAAGTCGCGAAGATTCTTACGCAAATCATTAATGGAGATTCCATGCACCGTCAGCGCTATGTCGCTCTCGACAGCTTCTCCTCCGGTCTCCGAAACCTTTCCTTCAAAATTCGCGATCCGCTCGCGCAAAACCGATACAAAGTAACCCATCACATACGCAATCGGATTCTTCACGCCGAACAGGTATGCGTACAGATTATTTTCCGCAACACGATACCGGATTTGCCCGGAAAGGCCGATATTGAGTTGGTCCTTGGTCACCGCATCCAGAATCGTGTTGTTGTGGTTCGCTCTCGGATTCTCCGGATCATAGGCCATGTTCACGGTTTCGGTCGCGACGGACACCTTGTAGACCTTTTCCCACGGCAACTTAAAATACGGTCCGCCCGGCCGTATGACCCGAACAAGCGGGTACGTATACCGTTTCTTCTCGGTCTCGTTCAGCCCTTCGGAAACCGGGTCATCCAGTGTCGTCTTCCCTTCGATTCTCTGCGCTTTCCCGAAAACGGTCTTGACCGCCCGTTCGTTCTGATTAACGATGTAGGGTCGTCAACCATTTTGTAGACAATTTACTAAGCTACCTGTACTAAACCCTCTATTTGCAATGATCTGAGAAATTCGATCGGAGACATGTAGCCCAGTCTCTTTTGAATTCTCTTCACATTATAGAAGCAATAAACGTATTCGAACACAGCCGCCCGGACAGATTCTTTCGTTTCGTAGTGCGTCCAATGGATCAACTCCTTTTTCATCGTGGCAAAGAAACTTTCAGACCATGCATTGTCACCTGGCATCCCTACGCGCGAAAAACTCTGCCTCATCCCATTCCGACACAAAAGATCTTTGACTGCATTTGATGTGTATTGGCTGCCTCGGTCGCTGTGAAAGATGCATCCCTTTTCGATCTTGTGTCTCGCCAACATGGCACGGATTGCGTTGAGTACCCGTTCCTTCTTCATCCGATCTGCCATATGATCTCCGAGCACTTCTCCGGTCACCAGATCTCGAATCACACAGTGGTACATAAAACCTTCACCCGTTTTCAGATACGTGATGTCGCTCGTCACACCTCTTCGCGGTACGATCGGAAACTCCTGATCCCGCAGTATATTCGGATATCCTTCCCCGCGCGCTTTCTTGCTGTTGGTCAAGCTCTTCGTCCGATGTCGGTTATGGATGGACTCCAGATGCATGTCTTTCATGTACCGCCCACAACGATCGCGTCCGAGATGCTCGCCTTCTTTGCGCAATTCCACCGTAATTCGCTCCGGCCCATACGTGCCCCGACTTTGATCAAATTGATCTTTGATCTTTTCCTTCAGTCTTTTTTCCGTCTGCTCCGCTTCTTCGTGTTTTTTGAGCCAGGCATAATAGCCGCTCCGTTCTATTTCTAACACTTTGGCCCACTTCGCGACCGGATATTCTTGATTTTCCCGGATGAATCGATACTTTACTTTTGGTTTTTTGCGAAGTAGGCCGCCGCTTTTTTTAGCATATCACGCTCCATTTTGACCTCGGCCAACTGCCTCTGAAGATCTCGATTCTCTTCCTCGAGCGTCGCGTACTTCGTCTTGTCTCCTTCGGCCGTGTACTTCCGTCGCCAGTTATACAGCACATTTTCGTGAATTCCCAGGTCTTCTGCGATTTCCCGAACCGGTCTCGGACTGGCATGTGATAACTTCACCGCGTTTTTCTTAAATTCCTCGTCGTATTGCTTCCGAATTCCTCCCATTTCTTGCCTCCGATTTCTGAGTGTCTCCCACTCTGTTCCATCTTAGCAAATTGTCTATTATTTTAGCATGGTCCCCTGCGACCTATAGCTGAACCGTTACGGCGAAACCACCGATGAAAAAATAGGGGTTCGTATAGGACTTGTTTGGTGGAGCATAACCTTGTCTAAACTCAGATCCGCCACGAGCTTCTTAAGTCGAGTGTTTTCTTCTTCTAACTGCCGCAGTCGCTTCATGTCGCTGGGCAGCATCCCTCCATATTTGTTTGTCCAGCGATAGAATGTTTGCTCGGTGACCCCGATTTTCAGGCATACTTCCTGCACTGGTGCGCCAAGCTCAACCTGCTGGAGGATAAATGCAATTTGCTCTTCTGTGTGTCTTTGTGTCTTCATTTTGCTCACTCCCTTTCTCCCATTTTATCTGTTTTTCTAACATTGGGAGTGGACTATATTTTTAGGGAGCAGGTCAGGTCACGCATAAGGTCACGACCAATCACTCACATCTTGACGAAATGAAACCAGTGGGGTAGTCTGATGGTTAAGAGGATGCGCGTGATATGCGGCATACCCTTTCATCTTTTTTCCACTGGTTTCATTTCATAATGTTTGGCGGAGAGAGAGGGATTCGAACCCTCGGAACGGTATTAGCGTTCACACGATTTCCAGTCGTGCGCCTTAGACCAGCTCAGCCATCTCTCCATTAGTTCTTGAGGCTTTTGGGAGGTCGTCCCTCAGGTTGGCGGCGCTTTTCAACCTGCCATGAAATTTTAACGATTACGGTCGGCGTTGTCAATGGAGAATTGCGAATTGTGGGGATTTTGGGCATTTTTGAGGGGTCTTTGGGGTGCGTTTCTTTTCGGGAGGGCCGCGGCGGCTCGGGAGGGGGAGCGGCGGCGTGATGACGTAACATATGTTACGTTAAGTGGGGTGCTTTTCGAGCACAATGAGTGTGGATGTTTGTTTGCGGGTATTTCCGCTTTTCGATAGAGATGAGGTGTTTGATATGACGGAGAAGGTTTTTAAGGTAACGGGGATGACGTGCGCGGGGTGCGCGGCGTTTGTCGAAAAGACGTGCCGCTCGACCGAGGGCGTGGTGACCTGTGATGTGAATTTGCCGATGGAGCGGATGCGCGTCGCGTTCGACGAGAATGTGATCCGGCCGGATGCGATTGTGCGGGCGGTCGAAAATATCGGCTACGGGCTGGTTGATGAAGAGGCTTCGAGTGCCGGGGAGGTGCTCGGCGGGCAGAGGGCGGACGCGCGGAAGGTGAGGATCCGTTTGATCGTCGCGGCGGCTTTTTCCGTGCCGATCTTCTATCTGGCGATGTCTCATATGATCCCGGGCGGCGTGTTGCCGGTCCCGGAGTTTCTGAATATGCACATGCATCCGCTTACGTTTGCGTTGGTGCAGATGATCCTGACGATCCCGGTGTTGGTTGCGGGTTATACCTTCTACACCAAGGGGTTTCGGCTTCTGGCGAAGCGGGCTCCGAATATGGACTCGCTGATCGCGGTCGGGACTTCCGCGGCGTTCCTTTACGGGGTGTACGCGGTCATCCGGATCGCGGGCGGGCAGACGGAGATGGTGGAACATTTGTACTTTGAGTCAGCCGCGGTGGTCGTGACGCTCGTCATGCTCGGGAAATTTCTGGAGGCAAGAAGCAAGGGGCGGACGACGGAAGCGATCCAAAAGCTTTTTGATCTGACGCCGAAGACGGCGACGGTGCGGGTTAAAGGGGAAGAGTTCACGGTTTTCGCGGAGAATCTGAAGGTCGGTGATCAGGTGGTCGTGAAGCCCGGCGGGTCGTTTCCCGCGGACGGGCGCGTCGTGTCGGGCGGTTCGTCCGTCGACGAGGCAATGATCACGGGCGAGAGCATCCCGGTCTATAAGGATGTCGGAAGCGAGGTCATCGGCGGCAGTATCAATTTGGACGGGCGCGTGGTCGCGGAGGTGACGCGGGTCGGTCCGGACACGACGATCTCTCGGATCATCCGGCTGGTGACCGACGCGCAGGACAAGAAAGCGCCGATCTCAAGGATGGCGGATCAGGTGTCGCTTTATTTCGTGCCGGCCGTCATCGGGATCGCGATCCTTTCGGCAGCCGCATGGGCGATCGCCGGGAAGGACTTCCCGTTTATCATAAATGTGTTTGTCGGCGTTCTGGTGATCTCCTGTCCGTGTGCGCTAGGGCTCGCGACGCCGACCGCAGTGATGGTCGCGTCCGGAAAGGGCGCGGAATTGGGGCTGTTGTTCAAGGGCGGCGAAGCGCTCGAGACGATCGGACGCGTGTCGACGGTCGTTTTCGATAAGACCGGGACGGTGACCGAGGGAAGGCCGGCGATGACGGATTTTGAAATGATCGGGGACTTTTTCGAAAAGCTTGATCGTTCGCGAACCGGCAAAGAAACGGGCGGCTCGCTCGAAAAGGACCGCGCTCTTGCGTGGATCGCTTCCGCCGAAAAGGGCTCGGAGCATCCGGTTTCCGGCGCGGTCATCTCCGCGGCGGTACGGAAGGGCTTGACGCTTTTCGAGCCGGATGAGTTTGAGGCGGTACCGGGGCGCGGGATTCGCGCGACGGTCGAAGGAAGAACGGTCGTCGTCGGGAACGCGGCGTGGCTTTCATGGAACGGGATCGAACCGAAGGCGGCGGAAGAGATGTCGATGCGCTTTTCGGAAGAAGGGAAAACCGTGCTCCTGGGTGCCGTCGACGGAACGCTCGCCGTGGTCATCGCGGTCGCGGATCCGGTCAAAGAGGGAAGCGCGGAGACGCTGACTGCGCTTCAAAAGCTCGGGATCCGGACGGTCCTTCTTACCGGGGACACGCAAAGAACAGCGCGGGCGATCGCCGATAAGATCCATCCGGACGAGGTGCTCGCCGAAGTCCTTCCGCAGGATAAAGCCGAGAAGATCCGGGTCCTGCGTGAAGCGGGCGGCAAGGTCGCGATGGTCGGCGACGGCATTAACGACGCCCCGGCTCTGGCGCTTGCCGATGTCGGCATAGCGATCGGAACCGGCACGGATATCGCGGTCGAATCCGCGGACGTCGTCCTGATGAAGGGCGATCCGAGAAAGGTCGTTACGGCGGTTCGACTCGGGAAAGCGACGCTTCGAAATATCCGGCAGAATTTGTTCTGGGCGTTCATCTTTAACACGATCGGTATCCCGATCGCGGCCGGCGTGCTCTTCCTTTTCGGAGGGCCGCTATTAAATCCGATGTTTGCCGGCGCGGCGATGGCGATGAGCTCGGTCCTGGTCGTCAGTAACGCATTGAGACTTCGGCGGTTTCGCTGAGTAAGCCTTTGCGGTCACGGAAAGCGTACAAGACCTGCTGTTTCGAATTATTAGGACAGACGGTTCACTTCCGTTACTGTCCGGACTCTCATGACGGCGGGAGGGTATAAAATTCCATTGACCGCATCGGCGGGTCGCTCTAGAATGAAGGTGTAGCGGTTCGAATCGATTGGTATCGGCCGACGTGCATCCGCGAGAGCGGGGAGGGGATAAGATGAAACTGATCGCTTACTTTAAGGAAAGATCCAAGGCCTTGTTGTACGCCCTGGCGCGCTTCCCGGCGGTCGTCGCCGCGTTGATCGCGCTGGCGGTCGTGATGACCGTGGAGGTCGCCGCGCAGGAATCGTATCCGAGGCTTACGATGGCGCTGACGGTGACGGTTTTCCTGGCGCTTTTCGCGCATATCCTTCTCGAAAAGGCCGGCTCGATGCTCTTTCGGCTCCTTCCGATCGCGGTGGCCGGCGCGGGCTTTGTCCTATACTATTTTCTCGGCCTGCTTGAATTTGAGGCCGACAATCTGTACTACGGTGCCGGGCGGTACCCGCTTCAGACTGTCGTCGTGTGCGTGATCTTCCTTTTACTGTTCCTGGCGATCCAGAGCCTGAGGCACGGCGTGGTTTTCGGATCGGTGTTTATGAGTGTTTTCAAGGCGTTTTTCACGACGCTTTTATTTTCCGCAGTGATCTGGGGCGGACTGTCGTTGATCATTGCGGCGATTGATGAATTGCTCTTCCGATTGAATCCGGATATCTTTCCGTATATCGCGATTTGGGTGTGGATCCTGGTCGCGCCCGTGATTTTCATGTCCTTACTGCTGACGTTCCGCACGGATGAGGAGGGAAAAGCGGCAGACGGGAAAAGGATCTCGATCCCGGCTTTTTTCCGCGTATTGCTTTTGTATGTCATCGTTCCGCTCTTAGCGGTCTATACATTGGTCTTGGTCATTTACCTGATGAAGACCGTTCTTACCGGCGAGGATCGGGAACTTCTGGAGCCGCTGATCTTGTCGTACTCGATCGCCGTGATTGTGGTCTTTTTTTTGATCAGCGAGATCGAAGGCAAATATCCGGCGGTATGTCGCTTCATCTTTCCGAAGATCATGGGTGTGATTGCGCTTTATCAGCTGATTGTTTCTTTGATCAAGGCGGGGAATGAGGGCGTCTTATTTTCCGACTATTTCCTCATCCTGTTCTCGGCGTTTGCGGTCGTCGCCGCAGTGACGATGAGCATTCTGAAGAAAGAAAAAAACCACATCCACATCCTGATCCTTGCCGCGTTTGCGCTCTTTTCGATCCTGCCGCTCGTCAATTTCTACGGCGTCAGTGTCCGAAGCCAGCAACAGGTGCTCGTCGATACGCTCGAAAAGAACGGCATGCTTCGGGGGGATGAGGTGATTTCCAATGAATCCGTTCCGAAAGAAGAACAGGTCGTCATCACGCAGGCCGCGGAATTTTTGAATCGACAGGGTGAGCTCGGCGAGATTGTCCATTTGAATACACAGGGTGATTTTTACAAAAATTTTCGGGCGATATTCGGGTTTGAGCCGAATCACGGTTATGAGCAGTATTACGGGGATCCCAAACTGCGTGGTATATATATCGACAGAAGTCAGGCGATTCCTTTAGGGGATGCCGATTATGTCGTATGGAGCGGGATCTTTGTTTCTGACGCTGGAAACACGGTCACGGAGCTCGGTACATTCACACATGAGGGAACCGATTATACGGTGCAAGCCGAGATCGTCAATGGGGATTGTAATATCGTCCTTATTGATTCGACGGGGATGAAGCTTATTACCGCTGAGGTTACCGGGGATATCGAGAAGATCATTCCTTCGGAGTCGGACGGGAAGCCCGAAACGGTCGCACCCGAACAGATGAGTCTGGTGTTTAAAGGAGACGGCGTTCTGATGAAGGTTTACCTGATGAGCGTCAACCTATATGACCGCGAGGACTATAATGTTCGTTTCGAGATCGACCCGATGGTCCTCATTACTTTTACGGACACGGAGGCCGAATAGGCCGAAAGGAGTGTCGCGATGGATTGGCTGAATCGAACCCGGAGCCTGATCGGAGAGGATAACCTGCAGACCTTGAAGGCGTCCTCGGTCGTTGTCGTCGGCTTAGGCGGCGTCGGCTCCTTTGCGGCCGAAGCGATCGCCCGTTGCGGCGTCGGCCGGATGATCCTGATCGACAAGGATCGCGTGGACATCACGAACGTCAACCGTCAGTTGATCGCACTGCGATCAACGGTCGGATCGATGAAAACCGATGTGATGAAGGCCCGTATTCTGGATATCAATCCCGCGGCGGTCGTCGAGGCGTATACCGTCGCGTATTCGGAAGAGACCACGGACACCTTTAATTTCTCCGGGGTCGACGTGATCGTGGACGCGATCGATTCGATCGACGACAAAGTCGCGTTGATCCGTCGCTCCTTTTCCGAGGGGATCCCCGTCCTGAGCAGTATGGGCGCGGGGAATAAATTGGATCCCGGAGCGTTCGAGGTCGCCGATCTGGCTCAAACCTCCGTCTGTCCTCTGGCGCGTATCATGCGGAAGCGTCTTCGCGACGTCGGGATCGAGCATGTCCGTGTCGTCTATTCAAAGGAAATGCCTGTCCGCGGAGAGGGCGTCGGCAGTATTTCATTTGTCCCCTCGACCGCGGGATTGCTCCTGGCTTCAGAGGCGATCCGCATGATCATAGACCATAAAACGAACGGAGGAACCGACACATGACTCTGGTTAATAAACTCTCGCAAATGATCGGGAATACCCCGCTTCTGGAACTCCGTAAGTATTCGGCGGCACAGAACTGTCTTTCGACGATTTGGGGAAAAGCGGAGTGCTTCAACCCGCTTTCGTCGGTCAAGGACCGGCTCGGGTTGGCACTGATCGAGGACGGCGAACGCCGCGGGAAAATCACAAAGGACACCACGATCATCGAACCGACGAGCGGAAATACCGGGATTGCCCTGGCTTTTATCTGCGCCGAACGCGGATATCGACTGATCCTCACGATGCCGGAAACGATGAGCATCGAACGGCGCCAGCTTCTGTCGGTTTTCGGCGCCGAGCTGGTCCTGACGCCGGGATCCGAAGGTATTTCCGGCGCGATCCGAAAAGCGAACGAGCTTTTTAAGTCCATCCCGAACTCTTGCATGCCCGGACAGTTTACCAATCCGGCAAACCCGCAGGTCCATCGCGAGACGACCGGTCCGGAGATCCTTGCGGATACGGGCGGACAGATCGATTATTTTGTCGCCGGTGTCGGCACCGGCGGGACGATCACCGGAGCGGGGGAATACCTGAAGGAGCATTGCCCGGATGTTAAGATCATCGCTGTCGAGCCCAAGACCTCTCCGGTCCTGTCGGGCGGTCTTCCCGGACCGCACCGGATCCAGGGGATCGGCGCCGGTTTTGTCCCCGCGGTGCTGAACACGAATATCATTGATGAGGTGATCTGTATTTCGGACGACGAAGCGGTCCAAACCGCCAGAAAGCTGGCGCGGACCGAGGGGCTCCTAGTCGGGATCTCATCCGGTGCGGCGCTTTTCGCGGCGACAAAATTGGCGGTACGGGAGCATTGCCGTGACAAAAAGATCGTCGTCATCCTGCCGGACGGCGGAGAAAGGTATCTCTCGACCGGGCTTTGCGATGTATAATAGATAACATTAAAGATCGAAAAGCGCCGGAGGGAGAGCCGAATTGGATATTAAGAACGAGACGTTACATTATCTCGGCTATACCGGCCAGAGCCTCACCGCAGAAGAGGACCGGCAAATCGACGACGCGATCGCGGAGGTCATCGAGGTTGCGCGTCCGAAGACGGTCCACCGCGTGTTTCCGCTGTCGCGCGAAGAAGAAAAATTGTCCGTTCCCGCGGACCTGGATCTCAATTACTCGAGTTTGCATGAGCTCCTTGCCGATGTCGGGGAGGTATTAATTCTCGCGGCGACGCTCGGACTGGAACTCGACCGCCGTTTGCGCTATTATGCTAGAACCGACGCGTCGCGACTGGTCATTATGGACGCGGCGGCAAGTGCGTGGGTCGAACGGGTCTGCGACGAGCTTCAGGAAGCGCTTCCGTTTGATCCATACACCTTTCGCTTCAGCCCCGGATATGGTGACGTGCCGCTTCTTTTGCAAAAGCAGATCGTCCGGGTCCTGGAAACGCAGAAGCGCATCGGCATGACCCTGACTCAATCACTTCTTATGATCCCGCAGAAGTCGATTACCGGGATTGTCGGGATCGGCGGTGTTTCTAAAAAGAGAAGTTGTGCGGGATGCGCGCTTTTCGATCATTGTGAATTCCGAAAGAGGGGGACGACATGTTACGCGACGAAGGAACAAATGCCCGAATAATCCTCCGCGAAAAGCTCGGTAAGGAGCTCCTGGTATTTGACGGTGCCATGGGGTCTCAGCTTCACGCGCGCGGAAGTCTGCCCGGCGAACTGCCGGAGGCGTGTAATATCGATCACCCGGATTGGATCGTCGATATTCATTCCGGTTACCTCGAGAGCGGAGCTTCCTGCATTCTGACCAATACGCTCGGAAGTAACCGTTTTCACCTGGAGGACAGTAAATATTCCGTTCGCGAAGTGATCGAAGCCGCGGTCCGGAACGGACGTGCGGCGATCGAGCGGGAACGAGCCCGCTGTGAGCGCGAGGGAATCGACAAGGAGAGCTTCCTGTTTTTTAATATCGGACCGCTCGGGCAACTCTTGGCACCGATCGGGACCCTTTCGTTTGAAGACGCGTACGACGCATTTGCGGAGCAGATCGACCTCGTGAAGGATTCGGTCGACGGCGTGCTGATCGAGACGATGAGCGACCCCTACGAAATCAAAGCGGCGGTCCTCGCGGTGAAGGAACACTCGGATCTTCCGGTCCTCGCCTGTATGACGTATGACGTGAACGGAAGGACTCTGGTAGGCACCACGCCGGAAGCGGCGGTCACACTCCTGGAAGGACTCGGGGTCGACGGATTGGGCGTCAATTGTTCGCTCGGTCCCAAGGAGCTTGTTCCGGTCGTCGAAAAGATCCTTTCCGTCGCGCGTAAGCCCGTTATTGTCGAGCCCAACGCCGGCCTCCCGATATATAAAGACGGAAAAACCAGTTATAACGTTACCGTCGATGAATTTGCGACATATATCCGGGGCTTCGTCGAGTCGGGAATCAGCGCCTTCGGCGGCTGCTGCGGAACGACGCCCGAATATATCCGCGCCTGTCTTCAAGAAATCGGCGATACGCCGTTTGCGCCCCGGGTGAATTCCCCGGAGACGCGCGTCTGCGGTCCGACGGATTGCGTCCGCATCGGCGGCCGGACGGTCGTCTGCGGAGAGCGCCTGAATCCGACCGGCAAGAAGAAACTCAAAGAAGCGCTTACCCATCATCGCCTTGACGAGGTTTTTTCCGAGGCCGTCGCTCAGGAGAAAGCCGGAGCGCACGTCCTCGATGTCAATGTCGGCGTACCCGGTATCGACGAAGCCCAAACGATGACTGAGGTGATCCGCGGACTTCAGGAGATCATCCGCCTTCCGCTTCAGATCGACAGCTCCGACCCGGAGGTGCTCGAGAGGGCCTGTCGCGTATATAACGGAAAGCCGCTCATTAATTCCGTCAACGGGAAGCAAAGTGTCATGGACGCGATCTTTCCGATCGCCCGAAAATACGGCGGCGTCGTTATCGCACTGACGATCGACGAAAACGGTGTGCCGGATTCGGCGGACGGCCGCGTTGCGATCGCCGAAAAGATCATCAAGACCGCCGCTTCCTACGGGATCGACAAGTCCGATATCATCGTTGACTGCCTGGTGCTGACCGCGTCGGCTCAACAGGAGGGCGCGCTTCAGACCCTTGAGGCGGTCCGGCGCGTTCGAGAGGAGCTCGGAGTCTATACGATCCTCGGCGTCAGTAATATCTCCTTCGGACTTCCGAATCGGCCGCTGATCAACAAGACCTTTTTGAGTATGGCGCTCTACGCCGGACTGGATGTTCCGATCATCAATCCTCTGGACCGTGAACTCATGGGAGTGATCGACGCCTTTGAAGTGCTGTCCGGACAGGATGCCGGAAGTGCGGATTATGTCGCGAGGCACGCCCATGATATAACCCATGCCGTTTTATCCGCTCAATCGTCCGTAACGACTTTGACGGAAGGGAATGCAGGCTCGTCGAATTTAACGGATGTTTCTCTTTTTGCGTTGGTTCGTTCCGGGCGAAAAGACATCATCCCGGACGCCGTCGAACGAGAGCTTTCGCTACATGAGCCGATCTTTGTTATCAATCATGTCCTGATTCCCGCGCTTCGGGAAGTCGGTGATGCTTACGAAACGGGTAGAATATTTCTCCCGCAGCTGATTGCCGCAGCGGAAGCGGCGAAAGCGGCCTTCGCGATACTGAATGTGCGAATTGCCGCCGGAGGAAGTGCGGAGGGGAAGGGGCCGGTGCTTCTGGCCACGGTGGAGGGAGATATTCATGATATCGGGAAAAATATAGTAAAGGTGGTCTTGGAAAGCTACGGTTTTTCAGTGATTGATTTAGGAAAGGACGTGCCGCCCGAACGGGTCATTTCCGCCGTGCGCGAGTACACCCCGAAGCTGATCGGCCTTTCTGCGCTGATGACAACGACGGTTGCCTCGATGAAGCGAACCATCGAAGCGTTGAAGGAACTGCCGGGGATCTGTCCGATTATCGTCGGAGGTGCGGTTCTGACTTCGGACGTCGCTCTTTCGATCGGCGCGGATTTTTACGCGAAGGACGCAATGGAGACGGTAAGTATCGCGGAGTCCGTAGTAAAGAAATCGGGTAACGGGTAAATACGGACCATGGAAACACAAATATTTCGCACACCGAGAATAAATATGGTGAATCCGAATATACAGAATTACGGAATCGTTGCAATCTTCTTTTCCTTGCTCGGCGGAATAATTTTGTTTTCTCTTCATGCCTTGATCAGTCCGACGATCCGATGGTTGCTGATCGTTCTTTTTCCGCTGATTATCATATTCGGAATCGTCATGATTATTGTCGCTCGTTCGGAGGATCCGAAATTCATCCACTCGTTCGCGCGCCGCGGAGAGGATGAGTTATATCACGTTTTAACATGGATTCCCGTCGGAGAGGTTGAGTTTCTTCCCTTTCCGGATAATTACAGTCCTTCTAAAATTCTGGAAAATCGAAAAATAATATTCAAAGACATCGCTGATTTCATCCGCTCGGATCGGTTTCTCCGATGCGTGGAATCGAAAATCGACGGAGAAACGTCCATGGATCCTTTTTCGAGGCATATTATCGTTCGCCGTATGCTTGATCCCGAGATTATTCTTGAAAAGCGCGGGTATGAAATGATATCCTATCGTTCCGAGACAGACGGTCCGTTACACATGGCTCGCCTCAGTCGAAAAAACGAGGCATTTATCAGGTTGTCACGCATTGTGGCCGAACAATCACAACAAAATTCCAGGGAACAAAGGAATCGAAAAAAGTGACTCGCCTTCGCAGAAAAAAGAATATATACGCGCGTCTTTCGGCCTGTGCGTCCTACTGGTTTGAAGTACCCGTCGCGAACCGCGGATGCTGGCGCCAAGCTTGCGGGATGCCGCCCGATTGTCCGTTGTATTTGGAGCTCGGATGCGGAAAAGGACGTTTTGCGATTGAAACTGCCCGGAAAAATCCCGGTGTATGCGTGATTGCGCTTGAAAAAGAGCAGTCCGTGATTCTCTCCGCGATCGAATCTGCTTGTGAAGAAGGGATGACCAACCTGTTTTTTCTTTGTGCCGACGTCCTTCTGCTCCGGAATTATTTCACACCCGGAGAGGTCGACCGAATCTATATCAATTTCTGTGATCCTTGGTCGCGAAAAAATAAACCCAAACGACGACTTACTTATCGCGAGTATCTGGAAACCTACAAAACACTGTTGCGTCCGTGCGGGGACATTCATTTCAAGACCGATGATTCCCGCCTTTTTGAGTTTTCGATGGGCGAATTTGAAGTCGCCGGGCTCGGCATACGTAAAATAACGAGGGACCTTCATAACAGTCCGTGGAATGCGGAAAACATCCGAACGGAATTTGAAGAAAAATTTGCCGAACAGGGTGTATTAATCAAGCGTGCGGAAGCATTTAAACCCGATTGAATGGTCTTGGCGAACGCAAGGATCCGTTTTTCACTTCCGCAAAACATCGCTATCGTCAAAAAGTAGAGAAACACCGAAAAACAGACGATAAATTTGTTCTGAGACGCTCGGATTTCGGTTGTAATCATTGACCGTTTAAGGTAAAATTTTCATGGTGCAAAGCACCGTTACGAAGGATTAACCCTGAGAAGGGATTTGTTAGGAGGAACAGATATGGCTATCAAAGTAGGAATTAACGGTTTCGGACGTATCGGGCGCTTGGTTTTTCGCGCATCCGTTGCGAACCCCAACGTCGAAGTAGTCGGCATCAACGATCCGTTCATCGACCCGGCTTATATGGGGTATATGCTTCGTTATGATACGGTTCACGGACAATTTAAAGGATCGATAGAGACCGGTGAGGATTCGATCACGGTCGAAGGAAAGAAAATCAAAATATTTGCCTGCATGGATGCGAAGGATATCGATTGGAAATCCGTCGGAGCGGACTACATCATTGAAGCAACCGGCATATATACCACGACAGAGAAATGCGAAGCGCACTTTGTCGGAGGAGCGAAGAAGGTTATCATAACCGCTCCGGCTAAGGATGATACCCAGATGTTTGTTATGGGCGTTAACGAAGAGAAGTACAACAAGGATATGAAGGTTGTTTCCAACGCTTCCTGCACGACCAACTGTCTGGCGCCCATCGCTAAGATTCTGAACGACAAGTTCGGTATTGTTGAAGGCCTCATGACCACCGTACACGCAACCACCGCAACGCAGAAGACCGTTGACGGTCCTTCCAAGAAGGATTGGAGAGGCGGACGCGGCGCGGCGTTCAACATCATCCCCTCTTCTACCGGTGCCGCAAAGGCTGTCGGCAAGGTTATCCCCGAACTCAACGGCAAGTTGACCGGTATGGCTTTCCGTGTTCCGACCGCCGATGTTTCTGTCGTTGACCTGACCGTTCGCCTTGAGAAGGGCGCTACCTATGATGAGATTAAGGCCGTCATCAAGGCTGCTTCCGAGAACGAGTTCAAGGGCATTCTCGGGTACACCGAGGATAAGGTCGTCTCCTCGGATTTCATCGGTGATTCCCGTGCGTCCATATTCGATGCGGATGCCGGCATTTCTCTGAATCCGAATTTTGTGAAGACCGTTTCCTGGTACGACAATGAATGGGGATATTCCTGCATGGTCATCCGTCTCTTGGAGCACATGGCCAAGGTGGACGCCCGGTAATGGATTCGAATCAATAGAAAAGATCCGATAGCTTCCCGCGATTTTATCGCGGGAAGCTTTATCATTTATTAATAAGAAGAAGACACCCCGCCTTTATGTTTCCTTCCTTTGGATGTATAATAAAAATAGATAACTTTTACCGTCCCACGAATAGGAGGAATGAATTATGGCACTTTTTGATCCCAAGGCAAAGGCGATTTCTCAGCTTCAGAAATCAATCGATGAGAAAAATGCCGGCATTGAAAAATACTTCGACGAAATCGGAAGACTTTATTACGGCCAATACAAGGATCCCTCCTCGGATGTATCAAAGGACATTAACTCGCGATGTGACGCAATAACCAATCTCTTTATGGATATTGAGGCGCACAAGTTGAAAATTCTTTTCGAAAAGGGACTTAAGATCTGCTCGAACTGCAAGAAAGAGAATCCTTTGGATCACGCTTTCTGTGCGGGATGCGGCAGCAAGTTCCCGGAAGGATCCGACAAGCAAGTCGAGCTTCCGGCGGCGGAGTGCACCGAAGAGGTCGCGGCAGAGGGAGAGACCAAGTAATTTTCCGTTTCCCAATTGGTTTTTCGAACAAAAGATTGTGTCGGGTGGATTTCCACCCGACACAATCTTTATTTTAGCACAAATACTTTATCGATGTATGATCGTTTGTTACAAGAAATTTCACATCCTTTCGATATAATCGGAATATGAGCAGGCGATTGCCGGTTCGTAAGAACAAAAGCCGGAAGGATGTGATTCAATGAAGGTCACTACACAAGGAAACGGAATCCATATCGGACAGAGACTAGAGGAAAAAATCGCTTCAAAGCTTTCAAAGTTTGAGAAGCATTTCGGGGAGGAAGGATCGTTTAACATCAAGATCATCCCGGAGCGGGAGATCAAGAAGGTCGAACTGACACTGAAACTCCAAAACAAGATTTTCCGGGCAGAGGCTCGTGACGAGGAAATCCTCACGGCAGTCGACAGAACCATCGACAAGCTGGAGTCTCAGATCAGAAGACAGAAGACCAGGATCGAGAAGCAGATTCGTGATTATTCATACCTGAAGGAATACCTGAAGGAAGTTCAGGTTGACGAAGAGGAATTTACAGAGGAAGAGAAGAGGATCATCAAGCGCAAATCTTTCGAATTGGTTCCGATGACGCCGGACGATGCGGTACTGCAGATGGAAATGCTCGGACACAGCTTTTTGGTTTATTTGAATGCCGAGACCGGAAATGTCTGTGTCATTTATAGGCGCAAAGACGGACATTACGGTCTTATCGAGCCAACCTACTGATATTCAATTTTGTTCCGTCTTGTGTGCGAAGAGGCTGTCCGTTCGGACAGCCTCATTTTTGCATTTTCGCTACGCTTTGAACATTTTGTAAATTGATAATTGAAAAGGCTCGAAATAAATGGATATGGTATCAATGTTCTTCTGATTGGCTCGCAAAGTGTCCCTATATCGGTATTGCCCCCCCCT
>ENA-UOUL01002405-UOUL01002405.1-bioreactor-metagenome-genome-assembly--contig:-NODE-2405-length-21939-cov-4.864880_pt1 | contig 21939 bp, 24 predicted proteins | sample MGYA00249838_ERZ747220 | MGnify/ENA primary metagenome ERZ747220 (study PRJEB28778, sample SAMN05720191) | bioreactor metagenome | isolation source: Anaerobic biogas reactor | place: USA:Washington...
GACCCGAGTAAACTGGACGAGCAAGGCTGCAAGGGTGCGCCCGACCTGGTAATAGAAATTATCTCCCCCTTCACTGCTAAGAAGGAATTAAATGAGAAATTCAATCTCTATGAGCGCAGTGGGATTCCTGAATACTGGGTGGTTTTCCCCAAATTCAATGTTGTAGTGGTATACAGCCTTGATGATGAGGGAAGATATCAAAAAAGCGGGGAATTTACCAGCGACCAGGTATTGAGCACCAAACTCTTTCCCGGTCTGGAAATCAAGCTGGAAGATGTATTTAGATAAATAACAGTTAAGAGGTCTTGAAAAGGGGGAATAGCTATACCTATCATAAATGTTAAAATGATTGCTGGCCGCAGTCAGGATAAGAAACAGGAACTGGTCACTGTTCTGACCAGCGAAACAGCCCGTATTCTGGAAATTGAACCCGATTGGGTGACAGTGGTGATTGATGAATATACCCGGGATAATTGGGCCAGCGGGGGACAATTGCATTCTATCAAGCTGGGCGAAGGCTTTGGTCGCCAGGGAACCAGTAAATAATAGAAATAGGTGTCAAGGGGACGGTCCTTTTGACACTATAACCCCTACTCCTCACTCCCCACTTTTCTTACTGGTCATAACTAAATTTATATTTCCTCACTGGTAGTTTGCGTAGCATTACGATCCCTCCAAATCTGGCGAGCCATTATAATTATAGTGGTCAGGGCAAATAAGATGAGTAAACCAAAGACTACATTGCGGACACTGCCCACCAGCATGTCTCCCACATAGGAATATACCAGGGTAGCCGGAAGCTGACCCAAACCGGTAGCCCAGATGAATTCCCACCAGCCCATGGCAGTTAAACCGGCAGCATAACTTACAATATCAAAGGAAATAAAGGGCAACAGACGGGCAATCAACACCGCCCATTTACCGTACTTCTCAAAAAACACATCCACTTCTTTCAGGGCCCTGCGGGTAGTGAATTTTTCAACCACAAAACGCCCATAAAGGCGAGCGATGGCAAAACAAAGTATGGCTCCCACCATGGCACTGCTCCAGGATAAAGCGGCACCTTTTACCCAGCCGAATAGACCGGCATTGGCAAAGGTAATTACAAAAGCCGGCAACGGTGCCGCCACTGATTGAAACACCATCAGGAAAAAAGATACCACCGGCGCCCATATACCAAATGACAGAATGTAATCCCGGGCCGCATCTACATCCACCCGCGATAAAACCTTAATCGCATTTTGAATAATTTCCTGGAATGCCGGCACCAGATAGTATAAAAGTACCGGTATGAGCAATAAGGCTATTTTAAACCACCATTGTTTCCATACCTTTTTATCCAATAGAATCCCTCCCGGCTAGTTTTTTAATCCCGTGCAAAGAAAACTGAAGATCCCTGCAATACCGGAAATTCAGCTTCTTTAAAGATATCTTGACATTTCTTAATGTCAAAACCACGACTGGCTTCAGTTTTTTCAAAGGTATCCCGGGGGTTAAATCCTGCCTCCGCCCAAAATAGATTGGCTCCGGCTATGGCTCCCGGGGTATTGGGCTCATGAGTACAATTCCCTGATATCCCCGGCCCCATAGCCAGGTGAACTACGGCCAATATGTGAGCCATACTGGCTTCGCTGACCATACCATACTGTTCCAAGCTTGAACCGGGAATGCTTATACGCCGGGCAGACCCGCTGAATACCGGCTCTATTTCACGTGCAATGATAGTTTTTTCCACCAGTTCATTCAGGCTATGCTCCGGGCCAACCGGTTCAACACAGGTACCTACCTTTAAGCCGGCTTTTTTAGCTGCCTGAACGGTTTCCAATCGTTTCCTCGGACTAATGCGGGTTACTTCACCTTCCCCCAGGCGAATTGCATGGTAAATACCAGCGAACCCTGCCTCTTTCAATGCCAGCCCTTCATAATAATCAATATCCCTGACATTGGCAATCATAATGCTTTCTGGTTGCAATTTAAGCCTTACTTCACCGGCGATGTTCAGAAAGTCGGCGAAATTCATATTGGCAGTAGCCATTAGATAAATCGCATTGGCACCTTGTTCCTGTAGATGCAAACACTGCTCGATAATATATTCCAAATCCGAAACCTGGTTTTCCTTAAAGATAAGATTGGCAGCAGCAAAGGAACAAAATCTGCAATTACAGGGACAAGCAGCAGTGTTAACCCCTACCTGTCCGTGTATCTCCGCCAGACCAGCTTTTTCGCTAATAGAGCGGGAGGCCCATTGAATATGGCAAGATTCCTCGGATAAAGGCGGGATCGCAAATAGTTCCCGGATTTCATTGGCACTAAGAAGAGCTCCACCCAGAGCTTTGTCACAAATTTGCTTTATCGTTTTTTTCATTATAAATCCCCCTTTTCAGAGCCTCTTTTCTTACTCTCAGATTACTAATATAACGATAGCTATGCAGGCTGCTTAATCTCTTATCAATTACACCCTGAGCCATAAAATATAATACGTCTTCCCATCGATCCAGATCCCTGTCTCTGTCTAAAAATGCCAGCTTAAGCTTATGTATTTTGGCCCGCTCACTGGTAAGACGCAATACCTGCTTGCTACCCCAGGGCATATTTTTAAATAAAAAAGGGTAGGGGTGCTTTACTCCCAGTAGATAGTAACCGCCATCGTTACAAGGCCCCAGCACTATATCATTCTCGTCCAGCAATTGGGCCGCTTTTTGCAGGGTCTTAACCTTTAGCTGGGGTAAATCACTTCCCAGGATGATGGCAGCAGTATAGTGCTTCAATACCTGGTCCAAGGAATACAAGATCCGTTCACCCAGGTCACTTCCCTTCTGTTCCAGAACTTCAAAAGGCTTTAGCATACCCTGCGGAAGATTACATTTTTGCTCCAGTATTTCCTTATTAATGACCTCTCCGGTGGAAGATACCCCGATATAGGAAAAATAAGCAGGCCAACCTAATTCGGTCAGTAATGAACATATGTCATAAAGGCAGGCACTATGCAGGGCAACACATTCTTCTTTTGATAGCTTTCCCATAAGGCGGGTCTTGGTAAAGCCTCCTATGGGAATCTTGCTCATTACTATCAGCGCACATTTCATAAGCTTACCCTCCGCCACTGCTGATAATAATCGGCCAATCGTTCCGGGTTGGCCCCCAGCAAATATAGCATCTTTAAAACCTGCATTTTTATCAGGGTTGCCCATAACCCTCCGGCTCTAAAACGCCGGGCACTGCTTGTTACTCTGCCTGATACTACCTGGGAGGGGTATTTTGAACGCAGGTGGTGGGATAAGGCCAAGTCTTCCATCAGGGGAATGTCAGGAAACCCGCCATTATTAAAAAAAACATCCTTGCGGCACCATATGGCCTGGTCACCGTAGCAGCTTTTCCAGCAGCGAGCACGCAGGTTGGAGAAAAAGGCCAGTACCCGATAAAAAGGGGTGCGTTCGTCGAAATCCATGGTTGCACAACCCCAGTGGTAACCTTCCTTTATGGCCTCCAGCACCTGCTCCACTACTATGGGCTCCAACTGACAGTCTGCGTGCAGAAATAAAAAGATTGGCGCCGTAGCCAGTTGCGCACCCCGGTTTAGCTGCATACCTCGCCCCAAGCTTCCGGTTACTGTTTTGACCGGGTAGCGGCTACATATTTCCAGGCTACGGTCACTACTCCCCCCGTCACTGATTATGATTTCTATGCCCGAGAAACGCTGCAAGCTATTCAATAATTCAGGAAGACATTCTTCCTCGTTGAGTACCGGTACTATTACAGATATCTTCGTTAGCATTGCTCCCCTTCTCCCATTCCTCCAGCATTATAGCAGCAGCACGTTCAGTTAGTTTGATACAGCTTCTTCTCCCAATTTTATCCACCAGGCTACGCTTATTTTTGATAGCTCGGCAGCAGGTGACTCCAAATTCATTTTTAAAAACATCGTGGAGAATAACCGGCAGGTTGTTTCCAGCCGGATGAGCTTGATAGTGCTGGCGTATGCCGGATGCCATTATAATCCCGCTTAAAGCACCACAAACACAACCCGCCCCCATTCCTTCTCCCATGAGAGCAGCCGCCGCCAAAACATTCTCATCTACGGGAATACTCCAGACCTCTTTGGCCGCCAACAATACGGCCTGACAACAGTTCCTGCCTTTTTTCATTTCTTCACCGGCTATTTGCGAAGCCCTTTTGGTATCCATTGTATATATCTCCTTTTTTATTATGCCGCAAAATGATTATTCCCCCGTACAGGCTGCATAAACTTACCAGGAAGGCAAATAGTAACGATGAACTGAACGCTACTGTTGGTGAAACTTGATAACCGGCAAGTAAAGCCACATATGCGCCTTCTCTTACTCCGTAACCATTTATGCTCACTGGTATCATTGCTACCGCCGAGGTTACAGGTATTAAATAACAGGCATCCCACCAACCCAAACCGCTAAGATTAAACGCCAGGAAAATGTTGTAGTTAACGGCTACCACAGTAATCTGAAATAATAGTGACAGGGCTACCACTACTCCCAGCTTAGGCCAATTCGCACGAAAATTTTTTCCTTGATCACCAATGCCCTCAAGGAACTGACCCAGTCGACGAACTCTTGGCCATTTACAGGAATATCGGGAGAGAAGTAGGGCGGTTAAAATGATGGTAATTAGCAGCAATACTATAAATAATAACCATATACCGTCTCGTGTTTTTCCGGTAACAATAGCGCCAACCATGCCCACCAGAGCAATTCCCGATATAGCCAGTACTCGCTCCATAAGCACAGAAGCAGTTGCCGCGCTAACATTACCGGTTATTTCATTGACCCGATAAATTCGCAGGGCATCCCCACCGATACTGGATGGCAGAAAATTATTCATAAAAATACCCGCCCAGTAAGCTTTCCAAAGTTCCACCCAATCCAGGTTAAAACTTTGAGCCTTGAGGACTACTTGCCATTTGCAGGTACTGATAATCATAGACAGAATAATCCATCCCAGGGCAGTCATTAGCCAATATAGCTTTACATCCAGAAGAATTTGTCCCAATTCTCGCCACTGAATTGAGTATCCCAGCCAGATAAGTAAACCCAGTGATACAACTACCTTAAATAAAGTCTTATACTGTTTCCATTGAATGCAATACATTTATTGGCTCCTATCCAGCGAGGGCGGGCCTGTGCCTATTCATGAATTCTGATAATTTCCTTGATTTCAACTACTTTTCAATAGTGTTGTTAGGGTCACCCGCCCATTCACTAAATGATGCATTATAATTTTTAGCGTTTTCATACCCACACATGCGCAGTAATACGGTCATAAATCCCGAGCGTATACCCACGGTACAATAAGCTATCACTTCATCCCCGGGTTTAAGTCCAGCCTGAGCAAACATATCCTTCAGTTCATCTACTGTCTTCACGGTTCCATCGGCATTAAGTGCATCGCTGTAATGCAAGTGAATAGCGCCGGGAATATGTCCTCTGACTCTTTCGCCATGGTCAGTCTTACCAGTAAACTCTTTCGGCGATCTGGTATCCAGCAATTTAACCTTATCCTTATTGGCCTTGATATATTCAGTAGTTGCCAGCAGCGATGTATCCGGATTAGTAATGGAAAAAGAAACCGCTTTAATCTGTGGGATACTCTTTGTTTCCTCGCCGCCTGCCTTCTGCCATGCCGGCCATCCGCCAAAAAGCATCCTGGAATTCTGTAAACCAGCTACCCTTAGCATCCAAACGACCCTTCCGTCCTCACCCAGTCCAGCCGGATCGTTATAAACTACGATATCCTTCTTCCCATTAATACCAAATTCGCCAAGCTTTTTGCTTAACTGTTCATTGGATAACACCACACCCCATCCCGGTTCACCCTGTTTGGGCTGCATATTGGACAGAGCCTGCCAGCTTATATTTACAGCTCCGGGAATGTGTCCTTTTTTATATTCCTTATCCGCCCGGGCATCAACAATAGTTACCTGGTCAAGGTTTTCTTGCAGCCACCGGGCATCAACATAGTAGCCTTCCATAGCCTGGTCTGTTAACCGAGGTGCACTATCGCTTGAAGAATTGACCCCTTGCTTGCTGCTGCTGCAACCAGCCAGGCTAAACAATAAGAGGAAAACAACGGTAATAGTAACGAGCTTCATGCTTCTCTTCAAAGGGGGCCTTTTGAGGTTTGACATATTGCTATCACACTCCATTTATGTATTTATTTACACATATAATACATTGTGATAAGTTATATGTAAAATGAATAATTATTATAGTTAAGAAATGAGTAACATGCCCAGGAACATCACCCTTTCCATTGGTTCTTACCGGGCATAAAAAGACACCACCATTTTTCCTATACCCCGAGAAAATGGTGGTGTCAAAGAAACTGTCCGTTCGCTTTTCCTTTGCCTTAGGCAATCTTTCTGGTCAGACGCAGCTGACGCTCTGAAACACTTTGTTGGGCCAGAGTCCGGCGGTCAATCGCCCAGGATTTCATTTCCTTTCCATGAACCCTGAAATTTCCCTGGTAAGAAAATTTAGCCCTTTCCATCAGGCGCCGTCCACCTTCGGATATGGTAAATGCGCCAATGGCACGGACGTCTGGAGCATCGCTGCTTTTCCCCAAAACAAAACGCCGACCAAAATCATATACCAGAGCTTTGGTATAGTTTTTACGCAGCTTATCAGTTTGATCAACGATTACCGAAGAAATATAGAGATACAGCTCTGGTTCATCAAACGACCTGATGTGCTTCACCAGTTCTCCTTCAGGCATTTCTCCAGTTATGATTTTGTTCCATATAGAATGCTCCAGGGGAAAAACCCAATAATAGCCTTTAACCTTACCATTTACTTTGCATACTCGAAACATCATCGGCTCTTGCTCAATTAATTTGCAGATAAGCGCCGCTTCAGAGTGCCAACAAGTATCGAAGTACTTTCTTTCCAGATTTAACATGGGCACAATGTCAAGGATCCGAGCACACTCGATCTTATATGCTGGATCTTTCATAATTTCACCTTCCTATTCTATTTTCACAAACACAAATAGCGCTAGTTACACCACTACCGCCGTTTATTGGATATTGGATATGGACACAATGAATTAATGTGTAGCTAGAGGGATATTCCGCTACAGGGGAGAAAATCTGTTGGGGTATTTCTTGGGGGGTTTCATTTTTTCACCTTCCTATTATTTGCGACCCCTGAAGTTAAAAATTCCAGGGTCATTATTTATTATAATCCATTTCAATAAAAGAGTCACGGGACGGGTTGAAACTACTATGATTTTCCTTTTAAAGCATAAAAAGCATACCCAAGCATCGTATAATTGAGTCGCGACAACAAATATACGGGAGGGATGCTTTTTATGATAGTTGAAACTGTTCCTGACACTAATAGCCCTTTTTCTCTATCTGGGCCACAATCCCCGTTAAACTCATTTTCAATACATTGCTTACTTAATTACATTATCCCCCAGGACATCCCACTTTTCACTGGATAGCAACCCCAGCCGCCACAAAGCTATACCCCCCAGTTTATACTTCTTGGCCTGACCAATTTTGCTTTCCAAGCTTTCCGGGTTTTCCCCGAGGGTTGCAATTCCCAGCAAGAGCTTATCGGTCGGCACAACTACTGCAGCCATCTCTACCGCTTGCTTAACCAGAGTAATAGGTTCCGGTTTGCTGCCATAGTCATAAGCCATGATAACGATCCGGTCAGCTTCCTGACCCAATGTCTGATAATCGTAGCCAAGGTAGGCACTGTTGAGAGGATGCAAGGTAAGGGTCAAGGTCAAACCGGCTGCTTTGAGCTCCCGAGATAAGCGTTTGACAAAATTATTTAAAGCCTCCCGGGTCTGAGCCAACTGCTGGCTGTCCTCATTCCACCCTAACCCTTCCCAATCAAGATTGACCCCATTGTAAAAGCGCGCTTCTTTAATTATGGCAGTAATTGCCTTCTCCCCTGCCTTGGGGTTGTTTAAAAAGCTGGAAAGCCTGCTCTCTCCATCTGTCATATGTATTACCATCTCAGTATATATTTTATACTGCCTGGCTGCATCAACAACAGCTTCCCAACCGTTTGGACGCTGCCAGCCGGTAGCGCTTTGGGTAAGAAGGTTGCCCTCTTCATCCATGCTGTACCAGCCCAGAGCCAGGTCGCTTACAATTCCTGTATTTCCCGACTCGCTCTCAGGATAAGGCCGCCCAAACAAATCTGTCCAACTGCTGGTTTTTTCATCCCCCAGGGCATAGAAAGCAACGACCTGCATTTTTTGCGCCGGTGAACTTATCTTTACCGTAAGTGAGGCGGGAATCCAGTCCACCTTGCAACCAAAAGCTTCGGTAAAAAACCGGACCGGTATCAGAGTCCTGCCTTCAAGCAATAACGGCGATACTTCCAACAGAACCAGCCGATTATTGACATAAGCATACGGCTTGTCTACCGGCATAACCACGGATATGCCTTCTTTTTCGGCAACAATAGTCCGGTTAACCTCATCCCATCTTACCTCTACATTAAGTGCTTCAGCAACCCTTCTGAAAGGAAGCATGGTAAAAGCATCGTGAATTACCGGAGCAGGGTCGAAATCCAGAACCATACCATCCAGCATAAGGTTGATCCTACCGGGCATTTCTCTTTCCTGGGCATATGCTGTTGTCCCCATCAAACCTGCCAAAAACAATCCGATCATTAAGCATAACAATAAACGCCTCATAAATTCCCTCCTTCAGATTAGGATAAACCATTAAAACTATTGCTTGACCGGGGCCTGCTTAAACCAGAGTATAAACCCGCATTTGGTGCAGGTAAGGATAGCGGCTGATTTATTCAACCAGTCAAGATTGAGAAATGTAGCTCCCCGTGTATTAAGCTGGGCCGATCCCAGCTCGAATTCTCTATTGTTGCAATGCGGACAAATAACATCTATACCCCCGGCCTGATATTGCGGCATGGTCTTCCACCTCCCATATCTTCCATATAATATCCAATATACTTCTGAGTAAACACCTGGTTGGCCGACCTGTAAGACCTTCCCACAAAATTTCTAGCGTGTACTATGAAGATAACAAGAAAAATAAATAATTCCAGAACTGTTCCTTAATACGAAATACGAAAGCTCGCCCTAATTTCTTACACAAATTTTACTCTGTCCCAAAATCTCCCTATTGCTGCTCTACTCATTCAGCAAGAGCCAATCCCTTTGTCATAAGCCATCAGAAACAAGGATGCCACTTGCCTTCATTTGAGAACCTCAAGTATAATAGGAATTACAAAGTTTGGAATTTTGGGGATTAGAACCCGCCGCCTGTTTTGTTAATAGGCGACCTTGTTATAATCTGAAAAGGAGGAAAGGAAATGTCCATGGCCTCTCCCAAACCAGATAAAAAATATAGCTATGCCGACTACCTGCAGTGGCCGGATGAAGAGAGATGGGAAATAATCGATGGGGTTCCCTATGATATGAGCCCGGCGCCTTCTACCAAACATCAATCTATATCCATGGAATTAGGGAGACAAATAGCAAATTACCTGCGCGATAAAGAATGCCAGGTTTTTGCCGCCCCCTTTGATGTACGCCTGCCGCTAAACGAGGAAAAAGACGAGGAAATTTATAATATTGTACAACCCGACCTGAGCGTAATCTGCGACCCGAGTAAACTGGACGAGCAAGGCTGCAAGGGTGCGCCCGACCTGGTAATAGAAATTATCTCCCCCTTCACTGCCAAGAAAGAACTGAATGAAAAATTCAACCTTTATGAGCGTAGCGGTATTCCCGAATATTGGGTGGTTTTCCCCAAATTTAATGTTGTAGTGGTATACAGCCTGGATGATGAGGAAAGATATCAAAAAAGCGGGGAATTTACCAGCGACCAGCTATTGAGCACCAAGCTCTTTCCCGGACTGGAAATTAAGCTGGAAGATGTATTTAGATAAATAACCGTTAAGAGGTTCTTAGCTTGGCAAATCCATCAATACCTAAGCAGCGAATATTCTTTCTATTGCTTGATTTGATTCTAATGCAAAAAGTTATTAATATTCATTGGCTTGTATAAATATACCGCTCGCAGTCTTCGGCAAGCGAAGAGCAGAAGAGAAAGGGAATAACCCCTCTCCCTCCTGCTCTTTGGCTTATTTGCCAGACAGATCTTCGGGGGTGTTTAATTCGCGGACCTCGCCGCCTCTTATACCCCTGGGGCCGTTGCCGCCGCCGTTCCTGCGCCCGCGTCCCCTGCCCGGATTAGGGCAATTGTTTCCGCGACCTACCGAACATCTTCCTCTGAGGCGACTAGTTCCAGCTCCCCGTTCCACAGGACCGGTTCCGTCTCGATTAGGCATCAGCTTCCACTCCTCTCTAATTTTAAACCACATTCAACTGTCCAATAATATTTTCCCAGAGGGGAAAAAGCATTTTATGCACTTCGGGATTAGCAGCCGGAATTTGGGCTTTGGCAATAGATTCAGCAATAATGTCGCTGAAAGGTATTTTACCGGCCAGGGGCAGGGAGTTTTTCTGTGCCCAGTTTTCTAGCTCCCGGCTGATCGGGGGATTTAGATCCCATTTATTGATAATCAATACGCCTTTTATGCCCCGTAACTGCATTAACTGGTGAACGCGCCGCAGATCATGGAAGCCGGAAAGGCTTGGTTCGGCAACCAAAACTATCAGGTCAACCCCTACCATGGAGGAAATAACCGCACAGCCGATTCCAGGCGGTCCGTCGGCGATAATTAGCTCGGCCTTATCCATATCGGACATTTTACGCGCCATGCTTTTAACCTGAGCCACCAGTTTGCCGGAGTTTTCCTCGCCTGGTCTCAAGTCGGCAAAAAACAAGTTCTGCTTATTTTGATTGAATACTCCCTCAAAGCAGTGCCCTGAAGACCGTGCTTGCATGGTAATGGCTTCCACCGGGCAAATCTTCTCACAGAATCCACATCCCTCGCAGAATAGCGGCAAAACCCGGTATTCCGAGCTGATAGCATCAAAACGGCAGAGTTCCGTACAAAGGCCGCAAGAGATACAGGATTCCTCATCTATACGGGCGCTATATCCAGCAGTAAAATGGTAGGCCCTTACATTTTGCGGCTTTAAGAGAATAGGTAAGTTGGAGGCGTCAACATCATAATCACAGGCTATACAATTTCCTGCCAGTTGTATAAAGGAAGAGGTCAGCGCGGTTTTACCGGTACCTCCTTTGCCGCTGATAAACAATATCTCCTTCATGATAACCTCCATCTCGCCGCTACCTTTGGCAATACAAATATTAATGAATAAATGCTTTTCATGATAAGGCCCCCTTAATCTGCCTAAAAACATCGCTTAAGATATCACGCAAAACGGGCATGGCCTCCAAAGGATCCCGGCCTTGCATATAAGCTTGGGCCAGTTCCACACTAAAGGGAATGCGCCCCAGGATAGGAACCCCGGTTTGGCCGGACAGGGCCGCTAGCTCTCCATCTTCCCCCCGCCAGCGGTTTATCACCAGCCCTCCGGGTATCCCCAGCATTTCCATAGCTTCCAGGGAGAGTTCCAGATCATGCAAACCAAAGGGGGTAGGCTCAGTCACCAGCAGGCAATAGTCACTGTCTCTTATGGACTCAATCATGGCGCAGGTAGTTCCGGGAGGACAATCAATTATTCTCAGAGCGGCTCTTTCCCCCTGCTTTTTTACTGCTTTTATGAGCGGCGGACTCTGAGCTTCCCCGATATTAAGCCGACCGGTCAATACTCGGCCATGCTCCGGTAAATGGGCCTCTTCAATAACCCCGATAGGGTGCTCTGTTTCCTTTATGGCCGCGAGGGGACAAAGATAAGCACAGGCTCCGCAGGAATGGCATAGCTCATGGAAAAGCAAGACTTTTTCGTTAAGTACCAGCAGGGCATTAAAATTGCATACTTCGGCGCACCTTCCGCAAAAATTGCAATAATTATAGTCGATTTCGGGTACTAAGCGGCTTACATCAGCAGTTTTTGGGGCCGAAGCCATTAATACCAATCCCGCATTGGGTTCTTCCACATCAGTATCAATCAAAGCTGAATTCTTATCACCCAAAATCCGCAGCAGACAAGTACTTACCAAAGTTTTCCCCGTACCACCTTTGCCACTGGCGACTGCTATTTGCATGTTTATCTCCATTCCTTTCTTAAGGCACAAAACGTTATGAAAGAATCTCTTTCAAACTTATCTCCTTTCTAAATACTTATCAACTGTGGCAGTCTCCGGCATGGGCATGTTCGGAGCATACTTCTCCGCTGCTTACCAACTCGCCTTTTTCAAAACGAACAATAACATCATCAATCTTGCCGGATATCCCGACAATTAAGTGAATGCCCTGGGTAGCAAATAGATCCTGAGCTCTTCCGCCCATGCCGCCGGCTATTACCAATTCAACGCCTTGCTCTTTTAAAAAGTCAGGCAAGAAACCAGGCTGGTGCCCGGGATTGGCCACTGATTTTAATGTTTTGGCATTCGTATCATAAAGGGTAAATTCTTCACAATGCCCGAAATGGGCACAGACCATATCTCCCTCTTTAGGAATGGCTACTAACATAATAAACTACCTCCACTAACTAAAATTTATTAAACATATTTTGGCGATAAGCGCAAAACTCAAGCATTAGGAGTCAATAATTCATGGAGCTCACCAGCCTCATAGCTTTGGCGGGCCTCTTCCACTGTTTTCCCGCCGGCACCGGCAAACACCTTTATCCCGGCTTCCTTCAATGCTGCATAGGCTTTAGGCCCCACCCGCTGGGAAATAACCATTCCCACATTGTTTCGTACCAGAGCCTGAACAGCTCCTGTGCCTGCGCCATGTTCCGCCTCAGGCCCGGTATTGGCTAGAGACTCATATTGCCTGGTCTCCGGGTCCCAGAGCATAAAACAATTGCAGCGTCCGAATCTTCCGTCCACTGGAGAGGATGGGGATGAATCGGCGGAACAAACAGCAATTTTCTTAGGCATTCTTCTCACCACCTTTCAGATTGGCAACAGCCGACAAGTGCTTCCCGATTAAGGGATACCAAGGCATCTAGCCGATAATAGCCGGCAAGGCATATGTTTGCAAAGCGGCTTCCGATAATGAACATATGCCCATAATCTTTATCCTAATAATATTTCTCCGGACACAATTATGTCAAGCAGTTTTAAAATATTTATAAGTTTTATGAAAAATAGCTGGGGCTGGAGGAAGGTTTTCATTATAGAATGAATAGGAAGGGGCGAGTTCCCATCAGGTGGGGGTCACTGATTAAAGCGAAAGCAATGCAATGACAAAGAGATAGTCACCTCGGGCTGTGCCGCTGGGGCAGATACATGGACCTGCCCCGTTTGTTTTATTGCATTGGCATCTGGAAATTCTGGGACTGCTGTTGTTGAATGGCCTGCAATCCCTGGTCAAAATATTGCTGTTCACCCGGGTTTAAAACGAACAGAAGCTGCTGTAATTGACCTACATGGCGCCTTTCTTCATTGGCAATATGAGTGAGTACCTTTTTCACCCTTTCATCAGTAGTAGCCATAATATGAGCTTCGTAGCCGATGATTGCCTCCAATTCACCTGCAATATCAACCCTTAATGCCTGTATTAATTCCTCATTGGAGAGGGGACGGGGTAAATTAGCTACAAAGGGATCACCAAGTAAAGCCACATCTCTCATCCTTTCTTATTTTTATCTAGTTTGTCGTTTCCGGTGGCAATGTATTCATGACTGCTCATTTCACTTCAAATGAACTTATCTTCGTTATTACTTTTTCCTTATTTCTGCAAAACGATATAGTATGGGGAAGGATTAAAGTGAAAGCAATCGCCAGACATGGTAAACTATTAAAGATGCTTTTTACCCAAATGCAAAATTCTGCATGGGGAAGGAGGTAAATATAATAATAATGTTTGATGTTTTCAACTACGAGGATATAATTTGTGCGCGGGGCAGCAGGGAAATGCCCTGGAAACCTTCTTTTCAAATGAATGTCTATTATTATCTTATCGATGGCTTGCTAATAGATAGTGGACCATATTCCCTAGCAAAAGAGGCCATAGAGTTTTTTAATGCCCATATAATAGAGCAGGTATTTTTATCGCACATCCATGAAGACCATGCCGGAATGGCCTACTGGTTGCAAGAAAAGGCGCAAGTTCCGATTTATTTACATGAAAGTTCTCTGGAAGAAGCCAGGCGAGAACCTGAATTAGCAAGATACCGGTTAGATATATGGGGTAGAAGGCAAGCATTCAACGCTGAGCCCATAAGCAATACAATAAAAACCGGAAGCTATGTTTTCGATGTTATTGATTCACCCGGACACTACCCTTATCACAAAGTATTACATGAAAAAAATAAAGGTTGGCTGTTTTCCGGTGACCTCTTAAACAATCTTAAGCCGAAAAGTGTTATGTTTGATGAGAATATGAATGAAACTATATTATCAATCAAGAAAATATTGGACCTGGATTTTACTACGGTATTTTGCACCCATAGCGGTATTCGAAAAAACGCCAAAGTATTATTTCAATATAAGTTGAATTATCTACTGGAACTACAAAAAGATATTCAGACATTAAGGAATAGAGGATTTACCAATACGGAAATTGCTCAACAGCTTTTTCCCGGACCTGACCCCATTGGCAGTTTATCAGGAGGAGAATTTTCTCCTTATTATTTAGTCAGCACTCTGTAAAAGCTTTTATTCCATATATCTAGGCAAAATACCTGAATTGTCTATTTTCTCTCTTTTTGGACAGATTCTTTAAATCTAATAAGAACGTTACATAACTCCCTAATTTCACCTAAATATTCATCCCCCAAAAACAATGCCGTATTTCTTCTGCAAAAATCGAATATAAATACCATAGTCAAGCAATTAACCAGCAGCAAATAAAACTGTTTGAATTGTTGGGGAGATGGTTTATATGGGAGAGCAAGGGCGCGAGTTTCGCACTGTTCGGGGTTATCAAATTAAGCAGCAGGCAACTAAAACTATTACCGCCAGCATGGAAGATTATCTGGAAATGATCTACCGCCTGGCTGGTAAAAAGGGATATACCCGTATGGGTGACCTGGCATCAGCCCTTAATGTGCAACCTCCATCGGCCAGTAAAATGGTACAGAAGCTAGCGGATATGGGTTACCTGCAGTTTGAAAAGTATGGTGTGATAGAACTAAGCAAAAAGGGGCAGGAACACGGGCAATATTTGTTAAAAAGGCATGAGACTCTGGAACGCTTTTTAAGCATTATAGGGGTTAAAGAGCAATTGTTGGAGGAAACTGAAAAAATAGAACATTATATCAGTCCGGAAACTATAGGGAAAATTATACTGCTGGTCGAATTCATGGAGGATAATCCCGAATGGAAACAAGCTTTTTACGACTTTAAAAAGCATGAGGGTTGATTAACCCCCATGCTTTAATATTTGAGTTTATCCTCCTAAAGCACAAAAGCGATGCAAACCCATAAGATGACAGGCAGCGGCGCCGGTGGTGCCGAAGAAGTATACCGGCTTCTGTTTACAATACGCAGTAATAGTGGAGTTTACCACGGTACTGCCCGTAGCTGCAATAACATCACACCATTCCAGCACTTCATCGGTTGCTTCATAGCCTTCTACCTGAACACCTGATTTGATCTTCCCAATATTATCAGGATCCAGGTCCACCACCCGCAACGGAAAAAATGCCGCCAGTTTTTCCAGCATCGCAGGTTGATAGCCAATAAGGGCTACCCGGGGAATGCCAAAATCTCTTTTTATTTGTTCGACCAATTCGGCAGCACATTGCTCAGGCTGCTCGTCATGACAATGAACGGTCCTATCAATCAAGCCCAAATAGCGGCATACAGCATTCATACTGGCTATTAGCACCGCCCGGTCAAAATTGTTTGTCAACGGCATATTCAATACTTGTTGTAAGGTTCCCTTGAAATTACCTGCCATGTCGGTAAAGGCTTGTCCTTTGGCGCCTTTGAACTCAGCCTGCATTAACTTCTCTTTACCTTTAATAATAGGAAAATCCTGTCTTTGGGGTTTTCCTATGGCCTCTTCCGCTGTAAGCGGCCGGCCGGTGATTATAATCTCTTGTTCCAAAAGATTATTGTCTTCCACTATCTTTCGAAATCGCTTCATAAGCTCAGAATAGAATTCTTCCTGCATATTTGTAATCATTCCTTTCAAAAACCCAAAATCAAATCTTTGTCCTACTCTATCCTGGTTTTAAGCATAAATTGTGGCATACTGTTGTAATATTCTTCCAAATCCTTGAATAGCTTGTTCAGAATCCACAACATTCCGTTCATCAATACTGAGGCATACAAAAACATGAATAGGATCACGAATTTCATGAGAATATTTAGCCATAGGTCTCTCCTGAAATTAGAATTCTACCCTGTCTATTCCATAACAATGACTATTATCCTTTAATTAACTCAAATTATTTTATGATAATTATTGACTTCACAAACATAAACCCTAAAAAAACCTTAAAACTTGCAGGACAAACCGCAATGCATATCGAAGCGAAGTAATAATAAGATATTCAAAACAAATTAAAAAGGGAGTAGTGTGCTCAAATCCAACATTATTCCAAAAGATGTTAGAATTGGGGGTTTGCGCCCAACCTGAACTGATAGATATATCCTGCGGTCTTGCCTCCTTTCCGCAAACATCTCACCAGTTCGCCCGGCACCGAACGGTATATCACCTTACAAGTGTTTTTTTGTAAAACCTTAATAATTTACTGGCTAAAACCCCAACATACTCCAGGAAATCCTAAAACAGTTCCATCTGTTTCTGTTGTCCCAATCGTCGCAACGCTTCCGGATCATGATCCTGGAAATAAGCATGCCGTATTTCTTTGTCTGCTGCGATCAGGTATTTATCCGGACTGGTGCTAGGCCGCAAGCGGCAGCTGTATACAATGGGAAAGTAATCACTGATAAATTTACCCTCAGCCAGAGCAGTCAGCGCAACAATCTGGAAGCCCAGTTGTTCAGCAATAAAGAAGACCGGATCCAGAATATGCTCACTGGAGGCCTTGCCGAAGGGATTGTCCAGAATAACTGTACGGCTGCGTTTCACCCTTGGGTTTACCGCCTGCCGTTTTTCGGCCAGGTAATTTTGAATGCCCAGGAATAAAGCCATATTCTTACTCCACTTTTCTCCTCCTGACCACTGGTTGGAGCTCTCCCAAGCACTGGGATAACTGCTGACCTTGCCATCAGCAGTAACCTTGCGGCACTTAACCTTGATATTCTTTCCCTGCATGACATTACTCAACAGCTGCGGGGCTTGCAGCCATTTTTCAATGTCTTTGTGCATGAGAGCATAGTTTTCTTTTCCGTTTTCATCACGGTAGCGGTTCTCCTCAATCTGATTGAGCATCCAATCTACATGCCTGCGCAGCTCATCCTTGCCTTCCTTTTCTTCCCATTGCGGCACATCAAATTGAAATATTTCCTTCCAACTATCCTGGACCTTAACCCTGGTCTTACGGGGAATAGCCCGCAGCTCACCCGCCATAGTCAGCAAATAGCTGTGTATATGATTAATAAACTGCTGCAACTGACGATCATGTTCCCGCATATCATCCTCAGCATGGCGGATAGCCAGAGCAATGCGGCTGCTCAAACGATTCTTCCATTCCCCTACTTCCTGATAATTATCCAGATATTTTAACCCGTTCATAACCATCCGGCGCAGCTTAATATCCTGCAATTCCTCCCGGCAGAACTGCCCCAGGCGGCTTCTTTCCTGTTCCAGCCCGTCCTCAAGCTGATTGAGGTGGGCCTGTTTATCTTCCAATTCTTTTATATAACGTTCAATTATAGGCATGGGTCGGTAGCTAAAGTCCTGCGCCACCGAGGAGGGCAAATCCACATAAGCAATGTCATCCTGCAGATATTCATACCGTTCATGATAGCGTTCCAATTCTACCAGAGCTTGCTTAAACATATCTTCTTCTGCCTTTAAAATGATGGCCTGCTCATCCAAATAGTTTTGTTTGCTTTGAATTTCCTGGTACTCCTGATCCAGCTCATCTTTGACCACAATAAGCGATTGGCTAAAAACAACAGCCTGGGTAAATTTTTTATAAAAATCGCCTTCCTGCTGGTTAAAACGATCCTGAGCGATAGCATAGTCTTTTTCCGCCTGCTTAAACCCGGGCTCCAGCCTTTTTAACTGCTGCTTAAGTACTTTCGTCTGCTGAATGATTACATTAATTTCTTCCTCGCCGCCAGGAGGAAATATGAAGTCTTCATCTATTTCAGTGTCACATTGGCGCCGCTTCCGTTCCAGGTTTTTTTCACTATCATTTCTGGCAGTTCGGGCCTGGTTCAGCCGGTCTTCCAGCTGTTGCCTGCCTTTTTGCTTCTGATGCAGGACATCCACCAAATCCCGGCGCTCGATTTCCAACAAATCACGACTAAGTTTGCTTTCCTGAGGGATAGCCGAATTGACTTCCTGGTAAAGTGGCTGCTCCAGCAAATAGCGTAATTCCTGTTTAATCATCAGCAATTCCTGCTGCAATTCCTGCTTTCTCCGTTCCCCTCGCTCCTTTTGCCGGTTTAGCCGCTCCAGTTCCTGTTCCCGGGCCAACAGGAGCTCCTGACACTGCTGTAAATCCAGTTCGGCTTTATCGCGCTCGCCGGTTTTACGGATATAATCCTGCGCTTTCATAATCCGGTTGCTCAAGTAGGCATGTTCCTCACTTATCTCATTGTTCATTTTGCTCAGGCTATCCAGCCGGGTATCTATCTCCTGCAAACGCTCTTCCCGGCTGCGTATACCCTGATCCAGCTCTACCAATTGTTCCCGGAGTTCCTGCCAGGACTGCTGTACTTGACAAGTTTCTTCATAAGGATACTTCTCCCAAAACTGTAGCAGCTGTTTCCTGAACTCTTCCATTTCCTGCAGCAAGACTTCCTGCTGCCGACGTTCAGAACTGGCATCATGCGCCTTCTTCTCCAATTCCTGTTTCCAGTTTTGAAAGGCTTCTGAAGACAGATTTGCTTCCCAGTTAGCTGGAAATACCCACCTTTTCACCTCTGGAGCTTCATGGGATGGTTCACCCCGGCCGTCCAGTATGCTGCGGGCCTCCTCCTGGGTAAGGATAAAAACCGGATGAGTCAGCATCATTGCCTGCCGCCGCAGACGGGCCAGGAGATTATTGGCTTCGGAGGTCCCACATACCAGACTAATTGCCCAGAAGGGGTAAACCGAGAAATATTCGCTGACTGAATATCCCAGTTGTTGGGCCGCTTTCTCAACATAAACCGCCCCTGCCTCCAGGTAGGTAAACTGCTCCCGCCAATCATCAATCCAGGTCTCAACCAGCGGGTCAGCGCTATAATAAATGCTGGACTCGTAAAACGTATGCAGGGCCAGAGCCTGGCTTTCCTCCATTATGGCCCGTTCCTTATGTAAACGGAGATTTTCTACCGTATCCTCAAAATGATTTATTACGGTGGTTTGCTGGGTATACAAAGAATGAACAGAGTAAAGTTCGGTTTTCAATTCTTTCATGCGCAATAAAAGGCTTTCCTGCTCTTCCTGAATACGCTCATTAAGGTCCTTAAGACTCTGTTCCTCACGAGCGTAGTTTTGTAATTGCGGACGCAGCTGCGCCAGTTCTTCCAGCAACCGCCGCTTATCCTCTTGTAATTTTCGAATCAGACCCTGATTTTCCAGGCGATTACTCTCTAACTCGGCCACTCGCTGTTCCCATTTCGCTTTTTCCTTTATGACCTCTTCCTGGACCGGGTTGGCCAGAATCTGACTGGCAATGCTCTGCATATCATTTTCCGCTTGAATACGCTGCTGCTCAGCCTGTCCCTTTTGCTCCCGCAGTTTGTAATAATGGTTCTGCTGTTCCTTGTGATTTCTTTCTATTTCCCGTAGTTCCCGGTTTACATTATCCAGTTCAGCCTGACTCTCCTGCTTTTGGCCATCCAGTATCTCTTCTTCCTGCAAATAACAGTAACGCAGATACCCGGCATTATTCTTAATTTTTTCTTCCAGGTTTCTTACATCAGGATCAGCTGCCAAATTCCTTATCTGCTCGGTATAGTATTTAATTTCTTCATCACTGCTGCGAATCCGCGCCTTCAATTGAGAAATCTCCAGATTCTGCAAGCGGCTGTTTTTTTGCTCATATTCTTCGTGTTGCTCTTCATATTCTTTACGCCGCTCTTCATAGATTTGACCGGTATAATCCAGTTCCTGCCGACGACTGGCCAACTGGTAAGAAGCCTGCTTTCTTTCCCACTCTTGCCGCTTCTCCTGCAGCTGGGTAGTCGCCTGCCGCTGTTCTTCCAGCCTTTGTGCGACCTGCTCCTGCTGTTGGGTCGCCAATTGATATAGCGACCGGGTATCCCCTTTTACCTTGAGCAAGGCCTGCCGGGCTTCATCATAAAGCGCATAACGATTAACATAACTGTTGATTTTCCTATCAACCTGTTGACTCTCTAAGATTTTATCCCGTAATTGCCGGTGTTTTTTAAAATGCTCCCGCTGCCTTTTAAAGGTCTCTACGAAATCTTTGGTTCCGCCACCGGCCAGAGCCTCTTCCACGGTGGGAATCAAGAGTTGGTTAACCAACTGGGTGGTAGTGCTGCATCCGGCAAAAAAACCTTCCACCGCCCCTTCGGCAGCATTGATCCGGGCTACACTTTTCCATTCCGAGTTAATTATTTTAAAGTTATCTTCAATATAACTCTGATACTCCCGATTGCTGCTAAAATAATGCGCATTCAAATGGTTGCGGCTCATATACTGGTAGTAATCTGCCATTTCCTCTTTGCTGGAAGGTCTGCTCGGGCCGTTCTGCCCCTCGCGCACAAAAGGCAGCCCCTCCAAAGAGTGTTCATCACCAGGCCCATATTCGTACACATATTTGTAAGAGTCCATACCTTCTTTGCTATGAAACAGGGTCACGGCAGTAAGGGCGTATCGTCTGGGCCTATCGCTGATAAGCCATTCAACCGCCAGATGAGCGGGACTATTCTCCAGAGCAAAGGTGTCTTTGGCTTTACGTTCCCCCAACAGGGTATGGGGCAAAACTGTCTGCAGAACCGCCTGAACCAGTACGGTTTTGCCTCCTCCATTTTCCAGCAGGATTACCCCGTTATAGCTATCAAATTGAAAAATTACATCATTATAACGTTTAGCCCCATTTTCAAAGACTAAATTGGTAAAGCGAATACGAGATATAGCCGGCATTACTTTCTCTCCTTATCCGGGCTGTTCCGGTAGATAAACTCCAGTATATTCTGGTTATGTTGTACTTCCATGTAATAGCGCTGGATAATGGTTTGCGCTTTTTCGGTCAGTGTCACTTCATCCTCGCCGATATCCCTGATTAAATCCTGCGCCTCCAGAAATTTTTTAACCGTGTTCAAAAACCCTAAACGGCTGCGGGTGCGGGCATCCTGGGCTTTCACCTTTTCCTTTTTGATGAATTCAATAAACTGAGAAAATAAATACTCCGTATCACGCGGTCCCGGTGCTGCTTCGGGATGATACTGAACACTGATCAGATTCCTTTTTGTATCGATTAATCCTTCGCAGGTCATATCGTTAAGGTTGATATGGTTCGCTTTTATTCCAATACTTTTAAGGCTTTCCATATCTACACAGAAACCATGATTCTGTGCAGTGATGGCGATTGTACCTGTTTCTAAGTTTCTGACAGGATGGTTGGCTCCACGATGGCCGAATTTAAGTTTATAGGTTTTTGCACCCAGGGCGAGAGCTAAAAGCTGATGACCAAGGCAGATACCAAAAATCGGCTTTTTACCTATCAGAGCGCGGATATTTTCGATGGCATAGTTTACTGCGGCTGGATCTCCGGGACCGTTGGACAGAAGGACACCATCAGGACTGTCTTTAATGAGTTGATGAGCAGTGGTTTTGGCTGGATAAACCTTCACTCGGCAACCTCGAGCAGCTAATTGTCTTAATATATTGTATT
>ENA-UOUL01002407-UOUL01002407.1-bioreactor-metagenome-genome-assembly--contig:-NODE-2407-length-21925-cov-124.958349_pt1 | contig 21925 bp, 16 predicted proteins | sample MGYA00249838_ERZ747220 | MGnify/ENA primary metagenome ERZ747220 (study PRJEB28778, sample SAMN05720191) | bioreactor metagenome | isolation source: Anaerobic biogas reactor | place...
TTCGACGCCAAGGGGTTTGATAAAGAAGGATTTGACAAGGACGGCTTCGACGCCAAGGGGTTTGATAAAGAAGGATTTGACAAGGACGGCTTCGACGCCAAGGGGTTTGATAAAGAAGGATTCAATAAAGACGGTTTTGACCGGGAAGGATACAGCCGCAATGGCTATGACCCGGAAGGTTTCGACCGGGAAGGTTATGATGTCAATGGCTATGACCGCAAGGGATTTAACCGCAGCGGTTTTGATGCCAGGGGTTATGATAAACAGGGTTATGACAAAGCCGGATTCAACAAGGACGGATGGGACCGGGAAGGTTACAATCGTAACGGTTTTGACAAGAACGGCTGGGACCGCGAGGGCTACGACAAGAATGGTTACGATGCCGAAGGTTATGATCGGGACGGTTATAACCGGGATGGCCAGTCGAAAGAGGGATATGATGCTGACGGTTACGACAAGAATGGATTTAACGAGAACGGGGTGGACAAGGATGGTTACGACCGGGAAGGCTTCAATTACGAGGGGTACAACCGGGACGGCTACGACCCCTGGGGTTACAATAAGCAGGGCTATGGCAAGGATGGTTATCACTGGAGCGGTTATAATGCGGATGGTTACAACCGCAATGGCCGGCACTGGAGCGAGAATCCCTATACCGGTGACAGTCCTTTCAATGTATCGGTGGAAGGCGATGGGATGGTCAACCGTAATCCCTTCGACGGCGGTCAGGTAATCGTCGAGCAGGACAACTACGGTAATAAGATAGACCTGGCTGGGTCTTGGAAGCCGACCAAGCCGCCTCTGGGTGAACCTTATCCCAAGACGGTGGATAAATACGGAGCCAAACCATGGACCGAGGAGATCCCGCAACCACAACCGGAAAAACCGGCGGTTCCTTCAACAAAAGATACTGGGGTGATTGGGCCGGAAGACCCCATGAACACCTCGAAAAATCACGATGTCGGCAAGACCACTGAGGTTGTTCCAGAAGGCCAGACCGGAACCGGGGTGCCGATTCCGGAAGAGGAGGTTCCGCAGCACGAATGGCCTTCGGAACCGGAGGAAAGGTTCCCCGAGGATACTATCCCGGAGACGCGGCCGGATACTTTCGATTATACGGATCCGGAAACCGGGTTAACGTCAACCTATGAATATGAACCGGGCTACACTGGTCCCCGCCATGGAGACCGGCAAGTCCTGGTGGGAAGCGGTGATGGGCAGGCTTATGAAATCGAATTCAATGCGGTCAAAGGCAAGTGGGTCAATACTGAGAACGGTAATGAATTTGATCCCGCTAGATTTGAATCCTGGCAGCGTGATGTAGCTGAGGATAAGCGCCGGGCGGCAATAGAGCTGGAGAAGATGGCGGCCCGCCAGGACGCCAACAGTAAAGCCATAGACAAGAACCTGGACGATTGGCGCAAGCTGGAGCAGATGCAGAAGGCGGTGGACGGCCACAACATCGGGGAACCGGGCGGACCGGGCGATATTGATAAGGCTATCCAGAAGCTTAAGGATGATATGCTGGCCGGCAAGGAAGTGGACCAGGCCAGGATGGACCAGCTGCGCAAGATCATCGGCAACCGCATAACCGGCCGGACCTCTGGTGACACCGGGGACCGCTATGAAGAGGATTGGTTCAAAAACCTGGGCTGGGCCCTGGAGGCCAATGCCGCCATGGCCAAAGAAGTGGCCACCGGAGAAAAAGCAGACGGCAGCATTTCATGGTTGGGCATGGGGGCCAAGATTATGATAACAACTGCCACCGGGGGAGTTGTCGGCAAGCTCATAGACGGTGGCCTAACGGTTGCCGAAGCATTGTCCCGCATCAAGGATTCGATAGATAAAGGAGAATCGGACTTCCGGGCAGTTTCCAAAGCTCTCGGACTGGTAGTTCTGGGTGAACAGACCAGCTGGCTGGCCGGCAAAAGTTTAAGTGCCCTGAACAAGGAGATGCTGGAGAGGTTCCCCGTGTTTACCAATAAGGCAGCCGATTTTATTGAAACTGCGCTGCTCAAAGGGAGTGCCCTCAATCAACAGTTGAGCAGGAAATTAGGCTTTATCAGCCAAGAATCGGCTGATGCGGCCCTGGATGCCATCAATAAGCGGTTGGTTGACATAGGCGGCGATCAGGCCTCGGGGAAATTCATGCAGCAGACAGCCGTTAAGCAGGGAACTGCGGCCGGGGGTAAAGCCGCTGCCCAAGGCAGCCAGTCAGCAGTTCGAACGGCCAAAGTGGCAAAACCCAGTGGTAAACCGACACTTAAGACGGTGTCAACTGAAACGCCCGGCTTGAAAATCGACAAGAACAGTTTTAAGGAAGCGGGAGTGCCCCCTGATTTAAGAGGGATGCCGGTTCGCGACCAGAAGGCTATCCGCTCGGTGTGTGACAAATATGGGGTGAAAGCCCATATGCGGCCGACCAATCCTCAGTCAAGAGCCTGGCTGGAAAGCGGGCGAGCTCACCCCAAACCGGAGATGCTGAAGACAAAAACCATCAACGATCTGGATGTCGAGCTGGGATATCCTAAAGAGAATATCGGCACGGTGGGCTGCAGGAAACCGGATCCGCTGCCGTCTGCGAAACCGGCTGATATGACCGATGCCCATTGGGGAGACCTGCAAAAACGCCACAAACAGAGGATGACAGAATATACGGACCAGGTCGAGAAACTCAAACACCTGGAACACGAGGGCAAGATCGTCTGGGATCAAAAAACAGGAATCATTTACAATAAGAAAACCATGAAGCCCTATTGCGGGGACCATGATACTTTCGCCATTGTCGATGCGGTCAGCGGGAAACCGGTCTCACCACGTATGAATGAGCAGATCAACCGAGAGTTCCAGTCTTTAGGGGCTACTCAGCATAACGAACATGTGGGATGGGATTACTCGGGTCTTCCCGATCAGGTTCCGGCCGGTTCACCGACCGGGGCCCAATCACCGCGAGAAATTGCCGAAGGTATCGACAGAAAGATTCTTGGCGGTCACGATGAGGGCGGCGAGGCTCTAAACACCTATGACCCCCTCAGAGGGGAAGATGGGGGTTGGACCACCCACTGGTGGAAAGGGGGAGTAAGGGAATGAACATCATGAATGCCGTAGAAAGAAGGGAATTCCTGCAGCAATATTTTGCCCGCCTGGAGAAATGGCGGGAATATGACCTCGCCCAGGCTCACGATGAAAACGGAGCTTTTATGGCGGCTGAAATGGAAAAACTGCAAGCTCAACTGGCGGATATGAGGGATGAATATGCAGACAGTCTTCCGGTGGTATCCCTGTCCCGCTGCCCTTTTACCAGTGAGAAAGTGGAATACTGCATAGATCTGGGCGGTTTGGATGGTTTGTGGTGGAATTATGATGCTCCGGTCAGGCAGATGACAGAGCTTCCTTATACTTACTTTGCTCTGGATGGTGCTGTAACTCTTAAAGGCAGTGTTGATGCGGCTCCGTTTTTGTGCAAACCTGGTTCCGGGGTGCCGGGGATACTGCCGCGGTTACTGAACCAGGAAGAAATACAGGCGGTGATCTCGGCCGTTCCCATCGGAATTCATCAGGGCTATGCCATATTCTATTTCGCTACGGAAGCACCCGCGGGTTTGCCCAGGGTCAATACATGGGGCACGAAGCAATATACCTTTTTGGATCAAAACGAGCTGGTTCGCTGGAGTGACTATGACGCAGATATAAATGATTATGATTTTGACCTCGGGAAATGGATTGAATCAGGTAAACTGCACTGGATAAAACCGGGTGATGAATCACTCACTTTGTTTTCGTCTGCTGAAGACTGCCCCTATATCGGGCTCGAGGGCAAGCGGGAACTGCAGCGCATAGAACGCGGGATAGTATGGAGCGGGGAAACATATTAAGCAATTGGTCTAAAAAGGAGGCATAAAAATGGAAATGAACCTTGAGAAGCCGGGAGACATCGAGATATTCAAGTTGGAACCGGCAGACATCGATCATTTGTTCAGACGTTCCGGATTAACCGGTAATCAGCTTTCCGCATTCAGTTATCATGCTGAACAGGCTGCCACCAGCAGTCCTTCCGAGTTTTTCAGACCGCTGGCGGAAAGTGCAAATTTCACAACGATTGCGAAAAAATTGCTGGCGCCCGATCTCAAAATCGAATTTAAGCGGGGCGGAGCCGGGGCAGCCGAAGAAACCTATAATGCTCTTCTATCCCTGGAAGACAACGATGTTGTGGCGCAGTTCCAGGACAGTGACGGCAACATATTGCTGTTGTTCTTTGATAATGAAGAATCGTTTCTACAGTGGTGGACCGATCTCTATGCCTCGCAGGCGGCCGGTACCTACCAGCCGGTGTTCCCGGATGTCATGCCTGCGGAAGTGCTGGTCTGCGCCCTGCACTGCATCGACATTTACCGCCGGTCCTATATGGAAAGCATGCTGGATTACCGGGGCGAAATGGATTTGGCTATCAGCACCCAGGATTTTGTCCAGCTGCTTAAACGGGCCCTGTCCAGTAAAGATAAACGTTGGCTTTTGCCCACCATGTTCGAGGTCACCCCGGGGCTAAAGGGAATCAATATTGCCCTGAAACCAGAGCACATCAAGCAAGCCGAGGAATCAGGTTTCTTCACCAGCAGTGAAAATGTGCTGACCCTGGGGGAACGTTCGCGGCTCATGGGCACTGAAATCATTACCAGCTGGCTGGGTTCCATCGGCTGTCAGGCCACGGCGCTGATCAACGGGCAGGAAAAAAGCCTGTCCCGGATATTCTTGACGCCTACGGCATTTGCCAATCACCTCTTCTCCTTTGAGATTGGAGCCGGAGGAGATGCGCGCTTCCGTCACCAGGCCAGCACTCTGCCGGAATTGAACCAGACCTTGCTGCAATGGATTGAAGCGCTGCAGAAGACGATCGGGGGGACGGCCCCGGCCAAAGCTGCCCCGGCCCAGTCCCCGGCGGGGAGATTTTGCGGACAGTGCGGGGAGAAGATCCGGCCCGGCAAGAAATTCTGTACCAGCTGCGGAGCAGCAGTATAGAAAGAGGGAGGCAGGGATATGAGTAACTTGAAATTCTGCCCCGGCTGCGGTGCCGAGCTGGTGCCCGGCGACCGTTTCTGCGGAGATTGCGGTTTCGATACCCAATCCAAGCCGGCCGGGGATACGTCTGCCAGTGCACCCCCGCCGGCCGGGACCGGAGGGAACCCGGCCGCGGAGCCGGCTCCAGAACCTCCCTCGCCCCCTGCCAGCATGAGTGCTCCACCCCCGGCAACGGAATGCGGACCTGCCAGGTCAGCGGGCATGGGTCAGGGTCCTACCGGGGAAATTGGCCGGGGAGGCGGGGGCGGCAGCAATGCCCTGATGATATTGATCGCCATTCTGGTGGTGCTTTTCCTCGGCGGCGGAGGAGTTTACTGGTGGCTCTCCCGGGGAGAAGAACCTGGGCCCGGCATCGCGGTCCCGGCTTCCAACCAGGCCGGTGGGCCGGCCGTCGCCTCCAATCCAAGCAGCAACAAGGCCCCGGTGGCCGCAGTCGACCTCAGCCGGGCCGCCACCTATCTGTCGGAACCGGGTTTTAAATGCACCTTTTTCGTAAATTACCCGGACGGTACCGCCGGTGTGGTGGAACGCACCAGCGGACGGGTTGTTCCGGCTGAAGCAGTCCGCGTCAGCGAAGTTGAAACCATGGTCGACCGGGGCGAAACTTACGGTTATGGATTTCATTACGTAGAGCGCCCGGATGGAACTTACTACATCCTGGATAACTCACCTAATGAAATCTTTCCGGCCTTAAAAAACAATTTAACTGTTGGTCAGACTTGGAACTACGAGGATGAGTCGGGCCGGATTACCTGGAAGGTGATGGACATGGGGGTTACCCTCGATCTTGGTTTTACGCTTATCGAAAACTGCCTGATCGTATACGAGGACAACCAGACCGTGGATTACCAGGCCCTCACTTACTACGCTCCCGGACTGGGCATAGTGGCGGTGAAGAGCCCGGGGGGCAAGGACGATTTTTATAAAATGACCGCCCTGACCAGGGTAGATGCTGCCCAGGCCGCAGCTACAGTCCAGCAGTGGTCACCCAACTGGGCCATAATCAAGGACGACCGTACCCAGAACTGATCCGGTCCGGACGCGGTTAACATCAGAGTTTGAGGAGGATTTGCAATGCCCATTGCTTCAAGTAAGAATGAATTATGGCGGCGACTGGCCCTGCTGGCCGGCATCCTGATCGGGTTGGCCCTGTTTTTCTACGTGGCCCCGGCCATGGTGAGCGTGACCGCCATTGACTGGCAGCAGGAGCAGGCCGATGAGCTGAAATCCAACAGCGGTATAGTGACTCAGGAGAAAAAGCGTCTCCATGCCCTGCCCCTGGATGAATACATCCAGGCCAAGACCGGCGAGAAGGTGCAGGCGGTAGACGGCAGCCGGTGGGGCACCTTTTTTGAGCAGGTCCGCCTGGCCAGCAAGTGGCAATACGGCGAATCTTCATACGGCAATCGGGTCAGTGAAGAGGATAAAGACGACTTTTGGAAGCCTACCGGTCCGGTTGCAGTGTTTTTCAAACCTGATGAAATACCTCTGCAAAGCTGGGGGCTTTTCCCGGGAGACGGTGAATCCACCTTTATCAGCACTGTCCAGGGTGGGCAGACCCTTTACCTGGAATTGCAGTTCCATGATTACACCACCAGCGTGGGGGCAATGTCTTCCCCTTACCGGGTGGCGCCCGGATGGCTTTATCATCCCTATCGTACCGCGGGCATCATCGTCATGGTCGTGGGCCTGCTGATTTATATTGTCCTGCCCCGGCGTAAAAAGCAGCCCGGGGAGGTGGCTTATTCCAGCGGCAGCATGCTGGCCGGGGACCTGGCCGCAGTCATTATCCTGCTGCCCTTTTACGGTTTGCCCTTCCTGATAAATGGGGGGACCACCCAGGCCATTACCGGGCTATGGCCGGTTTCCGCCCTGATGTGGTTTATGGCCCTGTTCGGGGTGGTACTTCTGTACTATAACGCCTGGTATGCCTCCTACCGTATCGAACTGACTCCGGATGCCGTCTGCCTGGTCAGTTTCAAAGGGGTACGGGAATGCCTGTTCAGTGATATGGCCGGGGTCGACATCGTTTCCCTCAGCAACCCGGGCTGGTTCCGCAAACTGTTTATGGCGGTGGCGGTATTGTCCATGTTAAGCGGAGGCCGGTCCACCCAGCCCATGGGCAGCGCCTTGCTGGCCGCTTCGGCCACCTATGGCGGGCTGGAGATCAAGACCAGGGGCGGCGGCAAGCCGGTTTATGTGTGGGTGACCAACCAAATGGGCGGAGTCATGATAAACAACATTGACCGGGTAATGACCGCTATCGAGGCCGCCGGGGTGACCATAAACCAGGAGCCCCGGGAAATAGAAGGTTTCTCGATGTTCATGTAGGGCGCCTTAAGGCCAGTGGCCCTGCTCTGGATGGCCAACCCGGGCGGGAGCGCAGTGACATCGTGATATACTGAGGACAATAAAAATAAGGGAGGTAATGAGATGGGTGGTTTGTATGCGCTCGGGGGATTAGTAATAGCCCTGGCAGTGTTTCTGGTAGTTATCTACAACGGACTGGTGCAATTGCGGCAGAGGGTGCAGAATGCCTGGGCCCAGGTGGACGTACAGTTGAAACGCCGTTATGACCTGATCCCCAACCTGGTCAATACCGTCAAGGGTTATGCCCAACACGAGCGGGAGACCCTGGAGAAGGTGACCCAGGCCCGCAATATGGCCGTCGCCGCCAGCAATGTCAAGGATCAGGCCCAGGCCGAGAATATGTTGAGCGGGGCTTTGAAGTCGCTCTTCGCGGTGGCCGAAGCTTATCCGGACCTGAAAGCCAACGCCAACTTCCTACAGCTGCAGGCTGAACTCAGTGATACAGAGAGTAAAATCGCGTTTGCCCGCCAGTTCTTCAATGATACCGTCCAGAAATTCAACACCAAGATCGAGGTTTTCCCCAACAATCTGGTGGCCGGAATGCTGGGTTTTCAGATGGCCGATTATTTTACCCTGCAAGGTGAGACCGAGGCCCGGCAGACCGTCAAGGTCAATTTTTAAAAGGAGCATTCCGGATGGACACAAGGAATCATTTTCACTTACATAAAGGCTTGTGGCTGGGTTTGCTGCTGGGTTTGCTGCTGGTTCTGGTCCCTGACCCTGGTGTGGCCCAGGCCCGCTCCCTGAGTATGCAGCAGGTGGTCATCGATGCCCAGGTGCTGCCTGATGCCTCTATGCGGGTCACGGAGCGACTGACCATCAAATTTTCCGGGCAGTGGAACGGTTTCTATATCAAGATCCCCCAGGGGGACACCCCTATCGTAGAAGCGGCGGTGCAGGAGAAAGGTAAGGCTTATACCTTCAATCCCGGCACTGAATACGGACCACCGGGGACCTACCTGGTCAAGAACGAAGGCAGCCAATTCACTGTCGACTGGAGTATCTCCGCTCGGGATGAGGTACGCACCTTCGACGTCTCCTACCGGGTACTGAATGCGGTAAAGGTACACCAGGATGTGGCCGAACTGTACCGCAAGTTCATCGGCGAAGCCAACGGCAACCAGATAGCAACGGTGCAGGTAAACCTCAAGCTGCCCGGCGGGGCTGAGAAATACAAGCAAGGTGAAGATATACGCATCTGGGGGCATGGGCCATTGAACGGCGAGGTCAACTTCGCCGGGGCTGACCAGGTGGTATGGAAGGTGAAGGGCCTGCCCGCATACACGTTTGTGGAGGGGCGGGTGGTGATGCCCACCGCTCTGTTCAGCACGGCACCGGCTTCAGCCCAAACCGGCCGCACTGCCCTGGCACCCATCCTGACCGAGGAAGAAGGCTGGGCCAAAAAGGCTAATAAGGAGCGGCTTCAAGCCCGAGGGGAATTGGCGGGCGGAGCAGCGATAATTGGGGGCACCCTGTTCGGACTGCTGGTCTTGTGGCGTCGCTTCGGGCGCCGGCACCCAACCACTTTCGATGGCGATTACTATCGGGATCTGCCCGCTTCCTACAGCCCGGCGGAATTGAGTGTACTGTGGAATTACAAGAAGATGCAAGCCCAGGACCTGACTGCTACCATACTGGACCTGGCCCGGCGTCGTTTCATACGCCTGGATCAGGAGAACGTGGAGGTGCGCCGGTTGCTGGGCTCAAAAGAGGTAACCACCTACCGGATCACCTTTTTGCCCCCACCCGATCCAGCCGCGGCCCGAAGAAGTCAGGATGCGGTCCTGCAGCCCCATGAGCGGCAGCTGCTGGATTTCCTCCGTGATGAGGTGGGAGAGGGCCGGGAGAGCCTTTATCTGACCGATATCGAGAGGTTTTCCAAGCAGAAGGCAACCCAATTCTATGGTTTCTGGAAGGAATGGACCTCAGGTCTGATCACCCGGGGCGAGGGAAGCGGATTTTTTGACACCAGCGGCAATATGACCCTGCTGACAGTCCTGGGTGGAGTAGGCCTTTTCGGACTAGGCGGTTTTCTGGCGCGCCAATCAGTGGTGGCAGGCATATCCATTATAATTGCCGGAGCACTGTTGCTGTTTATTCCGCTGCTGTTCAAGCGCAGGTCGGCTACCGGTCAGGAAGACTATGTGCGCTGGCAGGCTTTCAAGCGCTTCCTGGAGCATTTTTCGGAGATGCAGCGGCATGAGATACCCAGCCTCATTATTTGGGAGCATTACCTGGTTTATGCAGTAACCCTGGGAGTGGCCAAAGAGGTGATCAAACAGCTGGAAGTGGTCTTCCCCAATCTCCAGGATGGTGATTACCGTTTTGGATATGGCTGGATGACCTACGGCAGCTACAATGGGATGAACAACCTGTACGGGTCCTTCGACAGTATCGGGGACTCCATCCAGCGGGCCTTCACAACTGCTGAAAAGGCTGTCAGCAAGTCATCCTCGGGTTCCGGCGGCGGGGGCGGTTTCTCCGGCGGCGGAGGCGGCGGCGGGGGCGGTTCCAGTTACGGCGGCCGCTAGAGAGTGGTGCAGGGAGCGTTTCCAGATACGGCGGCCGCTAAAAAGTGCGGCAGGGGCGGTGCGTCCTTTGGCGGTTCTCCCTGGTAGCAGTTATCGAGGATCATGAATGAATGACTTTTAGGGTGTCACTCAGAGCGTAGCGAAGAGTCTCGGCAGGCAACGGATGGCGCCAGAATCAATCAAGCGTTGAAATGACAGGAGGGACAGAACAATGATTTGCCCCCAATGCGGTACAGATTCGGCCAAGAGCATAAAGTTCTGCACTGGCTGCGGCAGTGCCCTGGTGGCTGATATACCCGGTGCCGACCAGAACCGGACTGGAGCAGTACAGAGGGAGGCTGCCCAGTCCAGCGAAACTCCGGCAGAGATTAGCCCGGGGCGAGTGGGCTGGTCCCCCCGGATCGACGACCCCGCCTTTGCCCGCTACCGGCGCAACTCCGCGGTATGGTCCTTCAGTTTCGCAGCCATCCTGGCCCTGGCCGCCGTTATCGGATTCTATATCTATGGAGAAACCAGCGCGGAGATGGATAATCCCCAGGCGTTGTATATAGGATTAGGTATCGGGGGCATGTTCCCGGCCATCGCGCTTTTACAGACCATCGGCCGCAGCCGCAGCATCGCCTGGGACGGGGTGGTTATCGACAAAAAGACCGAGAAAAAGAGGCGTCAGGAGAAATCCGGCAACGATGAGCGCTGGGTCCGGTATACCCGTTACACAGTGGTCATCAAGACCGAAGCCGGCAAGATTTACGAGATTACCGCCGATGATGACGACACCCGATACAATTACTACCGCATCGGCGACCGGGTGCGCCACCACAAAGGGCTAAACTCCCTGGAGAAATACGATAAATCCGGGGACACCATCATCTTCTGCAACGCCTGCGCCAGTCTCAACGATATATACGACGATCGCTGCCACCGCTGTTCCTGCCCGCTGCTGAAGTAGACCGGGGCACCGCGCTGGCCGAATGTAGGGGACGATTCTGAGCCCCCATGATATTCCCCAAGGGAGCAATAGGACCGTCCATTTTGCCGAAATGAGGAAAGCATAATATACTGGCTTCCACGCTATCGCTTAACGTCCGCCCGTATATTATGCATACCCTAGACCAATTCTTTACATTTGCAGTGGTCTCGGCTCGGCCCGCGCATCACCATCAATTATCTTTTACGAATACCACCCGGCCTTGGTCAATACGGGCCAGGAGCACGTTTTCGACCGTCTGGTAAATCACTTGGCCTTTCCCATCTATTATCAACATCTTATAAGGTGATTCACTGTCCGGGGCGAATATGGCTATCAGATAGCCATCCTGAACCTCTAGCCGTGCGAGGCGGCCGCCGGGATTAACCGGTTCCGGGCTGCCTATGGTATATAGCTGGTGGTCAACAGCCGATGAATAATATACCTGCTCCTGCAGGATCTCATATTGGTCGACGGCTTGCGTCACCACCAGTTCCGCCGCCCCACCGGTCAGGGAACCACGATAAAGGCGCTGCTGGGGGTCGATGAAGTATATCTGATCGGCCACGATCTTGAATCCGGCTGCTATGTCGGGAAACAGCCGCACTGTGGTCCCGGAGTCGATATTTACCCGGTAAATGCCGGTCTGGTTTAAGGTGGCATCGCTCACATAACAACCCAACACATATATCTCATCCCCGATCAGGTACAGGTCATGACTGGTCCGGGAGGACAAACCAGAACGCTCCGCCAGGAAGTATCGGCCGAAATAGCATTCCGGGTCACCCACGTTGCGATACTCGGTTTCACCCCGCTTTTTAATCTGCAGGTTGCCAGCCAGTGGCGGTGCCCAATGGTCGACCCGGACCGTGTATTCATCGTACATCTTGAAGGCCGAATAACCGTGGTCGAGATCCTGGGTGGTGCCGTCCTCGCGCAGCCAGATCAGGTGGTCGGAACCCATGGTAGCTCCGCCGGTATGGTATTTCAGGAGCGCCCGGCCCTGGTCGGTATAAAGGGACGCGGGGGCCCCCACCCACATATGTTCGACGGGCAGCTGGTAGACCTCCTTCAGGGTGGTGGGAGACGACACCGGGGTCTGATAGATCTTGCCATCCCGGCCTTCGAAATAGAAATAATCCCCGGCCATGGTAAAGGCACCTTTACCCATTTCGCCACGGTCGACGATGGGCAGGGTCAACTGACCAGCGATCATGCCAGCCGCGACGGAGTCAATGGCCAGGCCGCCATCGGGGTTAAATGAGTACTTCCAGCCGAATTCATCCACCGCGAATCTCCAGGTCAAAGGGAAATAGGTGACATTGCGGAAGAGGAGCAAAGGATACTCTTCGCTGCGATTGTCGACTTGCTGGCCGTTTACAGTGATTGGGAAGCTAGCTGCTTCAGCGGTGTAGGCACGGCGGTTAGGCGAATTGCTCCAATAGGGATGATAATCCCACGTGGCCCCAATCTTAGCCACGGCCAGTCCCCGCTGGGCGTCCCAACTGCTTTCCAAGCCCAGGAAGCGGCTGTCATAATAGGTCATGGGGAAATAGGTGATATCCTTATAAACCAGCAATGGGTAGGAAATGCGACTGTTATCAATCTCCACTCCATTCAAGCTCACCTTGAAGGCCGGTAGTGTCACCGGTACCGTGTTCGCGGCCAGTACGGTCGGAGTTGATAGTATCAGGCTTACCGCCATCACCGCGGTCAGAATCAATGCGCCCCATCTTTTCCTCATATGGACTACCCCCCTTCTAATCCTTGGCTGGTGGCTTCTTGGACAGGTTATCTCGGAAGATTGCCACCAACTCTTCGCTCTCATCGATTAAGTATGGCCGGGCAATATTGCCTTGCCGGTCGAAATCACAGCCATTCCACCATATGGCCACTTTGATGCCGGGGTAATCGGCCCGGACGGCGAACATGTCCGCCACCCACTGTGCCTTGCTGCCGCCCACGCTGCTGCTGGCGAATTCGGTAATCATCATCGGTTTGTCGTACCAGGCCTCCGCTTTGGTCCAGAGTGGATCGTAGATGGCGGAGAAGCTGCGCCAAGTCTCTCCGGGATAATAGGTGCCGGTATTGTATCCGGTTAGTCCCACCACGTCGACATAGCGGTTGCCGGGGTAATACATGACTTCGTTGTTCCACTTGAAATCTGGGAAGGCCTTCTCATTCGGATTCCATATCCATATCACGTTGTCAGCGCCGGCCTCTGTGAATATCCGATATATGTATTGGTAGAGCTCCTTGAATATCTCGGGGTCCCGGGAGGTATGATAGCCCGAGTAGGCGCACCAGTCGCCATTCATTTCATTGAAGGGTCGGAACAGCACCGGATGGCCGAAATCAGCCACTTCCTGGGCGTAGGTGCGTAGGAATTGGTCCTGTTCCCCGTTCAGAATGGCATAGACCATATTGGGCTCGCCCGAGGCTGCGTCTTTGCTCTGCAGGGTAAGCTCCACAAGTTTGCCGGCTGCATAGGCTTTTTCCAGGGCCTGCCTCACATAGCCGGGCGGGTATTCCTTGATATGGGAGTACATCAGTATGATAGGGAATTCGTAGTCCATTCGCTGCTCCAGGTTATGCAGGCGGTCCATCTGCTGGGGTGCTGTCGGTTCAAAAATCCCCCAAGTCATTTCGCTAGTGGGGCCGAAAAAACGTTCGAACGCCCGGCTAGTCTCTGCATTCCAGGCTCTGGCCTCGGTGTGTTTAAAACGGGCAGTCACCGGTTGCCGGCTGGGTGGAAAGGTACGGAAATCCTCGATGATGTCCAGATACCCGCCGCATTGCTCCAGGGGCAGGTCCGACTTGATGAAAAAGGTGTATACAGCGTTGGCATCCACGATGTCTATACAGGTGTAGTAATTACGGTCGTTTTCGATCCGCTGCAGTTTATTGCGCGACCACTGGGTCACCCTGGCTGGCAGGCCATTCAAAGTCAGTTGCTCGACGTGTACCTGTCGGTGGTCGATCGGATTTTCCAGGCAGCGATTGGAGTATTCCATATAAGTGGCGGCGGACAATTCCGGGCCAGTAGCCTCTTTATATATCTCCACCCGCCGATGTTCGTCCTCCAGCACTGATCTTATCGCCGGAATACTCATATCTACGGCATTTATCTGTTTGGGGATGGTGATGGAGTATCCATCTACCTGATTGACGAAGCGGTTTTCATCCTTGCTGACCTCCTCAACCCAATAGATGCCGGTAGCGGCGGAGGTGGTTGTAGACGGAGGAGTGGACCCCGGCTGGTGGGGGCTGGTCGCCGCCATCAGAAGGGCCAGCAAGCATCCGAGTGTTATGATGGTCAGGTTGAATGGATTTTTCATGATATTCCCTTTCCGTTGTATCACTTATTTCGTTAGGCTCTTGGTCAAATCATAAACTGCCCGTGGTATTCGCAGGGCTGGATGATTTCCTCTGCGTTCTATGGGCCCGAGCTGGACGCTCATTTCCCAGCGGGCTCTCAGCGGAAATGGTAATGCTTCATGATTGCCTCTCATTGGTGTCAGCAGGGTTTGGATCGGTTTGGTTGTCATTCAAGTCTGCGTTGGTCCCGCCCGATAGCTTCAACAGGTCGATAACCACGACCTCTGCGCCAGAGTCGGACTGGGTGCCGCTGTTATAGACCGGCGGCGCAACATCGCCGGTAACACCCCCACCTTTTTGCTGGCCTGGACCAGTCGTTGGTTGCGTATTTGCGAAATCTGAAATCTGGCTGACAGTTGGTGCTGCCTGGTCATCCTCCATTGTGGAAGCAAGCATGTCGTCCGTTCTCGAGCCGACTGCCGATTCTGTCACGTCGACTGGCCCCGTTCCGATCGGTTGTTCGCCTATGTAGGTCAGTACCCCGACGCTTGCGGAAAACGGTTGGGAGTTCCACGGTTCCGTCCCACTCCAATTCACCGCTGCACCCCCCACTAACACCAACAGCGCCGCCACAGCCAGTTCCGCTATCCCGCGCCGCTTGCGTCTGCCATCAAATATCCCCTTTATCCGTGTTTCCAGGGTTTCTTTACTGCCGCCGATAGGTGTCGATAGGACCGAATACCCGGTCTGGCCTGGTCGTTGGGCCAGTTCCAGGAGCAGGATACAATAACGTTTTTTTTCGTCGAGCCCGCTGTGTTTCACGACCTGGTCATCACAGGCCAACTCCATATCCTGGCGCACCGCCTTTGCCATTATATGTACTGCCGGATTGAACCAATGCATGGCGGTGGTCAGCGCCAGTAACAGCTTGGCCGCGATATCATGGTGCTTTAGATGGATCAACTCATGGGTCATGATCAGCCTGAGTTCATCATCGGGATAATCTTGGGCAGGGAGCAGAAGCACTGGCCGCAGCAGGCCCGACACCATTGGAGAAAGGGCATTGCGGCTGATTTGGAGGGAAACCGTCCCGCTAATGCCCAGTTCGGTCTTTAATTCCTGCAGCCGGTCTTCCATTTCCGGAGGGGGCCTTTTGGCCCACCGCAGCACATCGTGCCGGAAGTTGACATAAGCGAGTAACTCCCGGGTCAGCAGGACCGCCACCCCCAGCAAATAGACTATCAACAAGACCGTCAGCGGATCTGTATCTGATCCCGCATAATCGGTGCTGTCCAAGTTCGGCGCCAGGTTGATCGCTGGCAGTTGGACCAGATCTCCCGCTTCTATCGGGAGAGGAATCGACAACTGGGACTTTTCCGGCAGTGAGACTGGCATTAGCAAGCGGAGCGCGATGATCAACCATAACAGGGTGCGAAAGCGGGCCGAGTATCGCTTATTCAACCGCGGCGCCAGCCACAGTAAAAGCAGGATCAGAGGGGTAACACTGATACTAGTGGTAAACAGATAATAAAACCAACTCATGACTCCGTAACCCCTTCCAGAAATCGTTTTAATTCTTCCAGGTCTTCCTGGCTGAGGGCGTCGCCATCATACAACGATGCCACCAGATTGGTCACCGAGCTCCGGTGCATCTTCTTCAGGAAGGATTTGCTCTCCTGCTGCCGATAATCACGTTCCGCAACCAGGGGGCGGTAATAATTGTATCGGCCCTGTCGCGATGTCTCCAGGAATCCTCGTTCCACCAATCGGGACAGAAAGTTTAAAACGGTGGTATGAGCCCAGCTCCGACGGCCGTACAGCTTGTCCATGATGTAAGAGGAAGTGACCGGCTGCCCCGCTTCCCAGATGATCATCATCAGTTCCAACTCGCTGTCAGGGAGCCTCTTGGTCGAATCCACATCATCATCTCCATTCTTTTTTAAAGACTATGCAGCAAAAATTTCAGCGCTTTATAGAATCATTCTACAAACGTAGAATGAAATCGTCAACCCCGAGTTTTGTAGGTAGATAAGTGGGTGGGTTAAGAAGGTTCGGAAAGATATGTGTTAATCATCCCTACGATTGCTTCACCGCTAACTTTCATAAGTAAGCAGGGAGAAGGAATCTGGGGATGGTTTTGGACTTCCCTTCCCCATGAAATTTCTTGAGGGCGCAGGAGAACTGTCCGAGATCACTGAAAATGTTAAGAATTGCTTTTATGGCATGCATAGTATATTGGCGAACGTTAAGCGTTAGCGGGTAAGCCAATGTACTTAAGCATGCCTCATTATAGGCAAAATGGACTTCTTCAGTGGTCTCGAACTGTGCAATCATCCCATTGCTTTTTCTATCTATCGTCGGTGGCCCGGCCGTCGCCCCACACCGGGATGGCATCACCCAGGAAAGTAGGTTCAGGCTTCAAAACCTTGGCCAGCCAGAAATCCTTATTGCGGGCGGCCATCTCTCGCACCTCATTAAAGGCCATTTGACCGTAATCATGACGGTCGGAGGCCACTCCGTAGGCGTCCAGGCCCAGCTCCCGGGCTATGAAAAGCGCCCGCCGAAGATGATAATCTTGGGTTACGATAATAACCGAACGGACCTGAAAGATGTCCCGAGCCCGGTACAGACTCTCATAAGTGCTGAATCCGGCATGGTCCATGAAAATATCCTGTCCGTCCATACCCTGATCTTTCAGGTAATCCTTCATGGTATTTACTTCGTCATAATCATGGCGGCCATGATCGCCGCTGACGATCAGCTTGGGAGCCTTGCCGTTCCGGTATAGTTCATAGCCGACCGTCACCCGGTCTCTAAGCATGTCTGACATGGTGCCGTCCGGCCGCACATAAGCACCCAGAACCAGAATAGCATCGGCTTCCGGGACATCTTCCCCGGAATTTGCATACTTGGCTCCAACCTCGGCAACATACTGGTTTATGGCCAGAAAAGCGGCCACCAGCACCGCCAATAAAATGCTCAACAGGCCGGCGACCCGTTTTTTATGTTTTCTGCTCTTGTTAACCGTATTCACCTCACCTTGCTTTTTCGGGTCGGTCTCTTCCTGGCCGCCTTAGGGCCGGTATTGTTCAATTATCTCTATGATTTCGCCATTGCCAACTTTCAAATGGTAGGGCGCGGGGTATTCTGCCATGCGAGCCAGAAGCCCGTCCATGTCCGTCAACGATGGCTGGGCCAAATCGTTCCAATCGACCAGCCATACTGTGACCTCACCAGCCACTTTCAGGCGGTCGTACTCTTGGGACTCGTTATAAATGTAGTAGCCATTGGGGAAATCCAGGTTCGCATCTAGACCCAACTCGCTGACCCTTTTGGTATCTTTTTGGGTTACCCATTCTATCTTATCGAAGGTCAGCATCCGGGTATCCCGGTTGAAATCCTTTATAAAGCTTAAATAACTCGCATTTTCAAGATCAGACTGGTACGCGTTCACAATGGTGTTGAAATCGGGCCACTCATCGCCATCATCGATCCAGAATCCCACTATCCGTGCCCCAGCCAGAATGAGATCCAGGTTCACTATGACCCCGTCCTTTCCTTCCCCGGCGTAGGTTATAAGGGTGACCTTTTGGCCCATATAATCAGAAAAGTCCAGGCCATATTGCTTGGAGAGCTCATTCCTGTCTTTCAGCAAAGCGCCGATGTCGGCTCCGTTGACCTTATCATCGAACGAGGCTGGCAGTTGCAGGTCGAAGTTGGCCCCGCTGTTGACCAGGATGGTGTAGCCTTGATCGCGCACAAACCGCTCGGCGATTTCCGCCTGGCTTGGGGCTGCCCCAGGTCCGGTAATCTGAAATGTCTTGATGACTTCATCAAATTGGTCTTCCAAAGCCCGGAATCGATCCGACAACTCCTGGGAGGCGTCAGGTGGAACCTGCACATCAGTGGCATGAGCATAACCGAAATAGTAATTCTCGTTTTCACCCAGATACCTTAGACCGTACATCTCCGCATGAGCCTGTATCACATCTTGACTGAACTCCCTTTTGTCATAGGCCTCAATCCTGCCCACCACCCCCAGGACGTGTTCCGGAAGCGCGGCTTGAATCTCCTTGTCAACGAATAAGACACCGTCGTCCCCCTCGTTTATTTGTACCGCATCCATAAATACTTTTGGTGCCTGCAGGGCAAACCCCAAGTTATCATTCTGATACGTAACGTCTGCCTTGGAGTCGCTGAGGCACCCGCCCAACAGCACTACTGCGCCGATTACTGCCACCGCCAGTAATACCGATATAAACATGGTTCCTGGAGACTTCCCGCCATAACTCATGATTGGCAACCCCCTTGCTTTCCCAATAACTTGGGGCCTGTCCCCAAGTTATTGCGGCCGAGAAAAAAAGACGCCGGGAGAGATCCGGCAATGACGAGCGCTGGATCAGTTGCACCCGCTACACCGTGGTTATCCAGACCGACTCCGGCAAGACATATGAAGTCAACGCCGACGATGACGACACCCAGTACAATTACTACCGCATCGGGGACAAGGTGCGGCACCACCAAGGTCTGAATTCCTTGGAGAAATACGATAAATCCGGGGACAGCATCATTTTCTGCAACGCCTGCGCCAGCCTCAACGACATTGATGACGACCTCTGCCACCGTTGTTCCTGCCCGTTGCTCAAGTAGCATACCTATAAGTTGGTGGCCCTCCACAATGGCTCTCGAGGCCGGCTGCATCGAAATACAGCCAGTAACCGAGCTGACTGAATTCGGCGCCATAAACGCCATATTCACCGACCCCTTCGGTTATGTGTGGATGCTGCATCAGATCGTGCGGATGGTCAGCTTCGAGGAGCGCACCCGTATATTGGAGGAGAAGATGAAGGGCTCCCTATGAGCCCATCTCCCCAGAGGCTGGCGCCGGTTTACCCTTATGGTAAAAGATGATCATCAGCACCGCTGCCACCAGCGCCAATATCGAACCCAGATAGAAGGGCGCCTGGTTGTTGACGTTGTCGTATAGATAACCGGCCATCAAACTGGCTGGCAGCAGGGTCATGCCTACTACACAGTTATAAATCCCCAGTCCCGTGCCCCGTTTGTTTTTGTCTATCAAGTCTGAGACCAGGGCCTTCTGTACCCCGTCAGTAGTCGCGCTGTAGAGTCCATAGAGGGCGAAGAGCAACACCACCGTCACCCAGTAATCGGCCCGTCCGAAACCCCAGTATATGGCGGAATAAAGCAGGTAACCGAATATGATCAGTTTTTCCCGGCCGATGCGGTCGGACAGGATGCCCGCCGGCACTGCGAAAAATACCGAGACGCTGTTGAAGATCAGGTAAATTATTGGGATAAAAGCGGCCGACACGCCGACGTCCGAGGCTTTGATCAGGAGCAGGGCGTCGGTCGAGTTTCCCAGCGTAAATATGAAAACGATGGCCAGGAAAGCATAGTATTTCTTGCGAAAATCTCTTAACCTGATTCGGCCCAAGTGTTCAGGTTTTTCGACCCGGGCTTCTTTGACAAAAGCAATGATCGTGGCCATGCCCAATAAAGCAGGTATGGCCGCAATCAGGAAAACGGTCCGGTACTGCCCAGGGAAAAGCAGCAGCAGCCCGGCGGCCAGCAGAGGACCGACAATGGCACCGCTATTATCCATGGCTTTGTGGAATCCATACCCCTTGCCCCGGTCGCCATCCTCGCATGACCCGGCTATGAGGCTGTCCCGGGGAGCGGTCCTGATCCCCTTGCCCACTCTCTCCGTAAACCTTATGATCAAGACCTGCAGGGGTGAATACGCGGCGGCGAACAAGGGCGACAATAACGCCGTAAAGCCATAGCCGATGATCATGAAGGGTTTGTTGCGGCCGATCTTGTCACTCCACCAACCCGATACCGCCTTGATCAAAGAAGCGGTGCTCTCGGCTATCCCCTCAATCAGGGATATCTCGGTTTTGGTCGCCCCCAGGCTAAGGAGGAACAGGGGCATGATGGCATAAATCATCTTGGTGGTGGTATCAGTCAGGAAACTGGTGATGCCGATATAAAAGACGTTTCGGTCGAACCCCAGGATTTTGCGCTCTTCCTTACACTCCCGTGTTTCCTGCAATTTGGTCATCTCTTTCCGGTAATTAATAGTCCAAAATGTTCGGGCATTCAAGTCGTTTCAATTATCCATTATATTACCTACAAGGATTATTACAACACGCCGCAGCCCTTTTTTGAGCGATGATCCCGAAAGGCAGATAAGGCAAAAAAACCGTCCCTCTGCCTTTCCTTGATATTGAACTCTAAAAATAAATAGGAAGGCCGCTGCCGTCATGATACCATTTTAACGCCAGCAGACCTTCCCAGGTGAGTAACGATTATATTCTTATAGTGGAGTTCAGGACAACCCAATCGGGGCTATTCGTCCCCCTCTTTCTCGTCCTCGTGCTTGCCGGCTTCGAGGATGATCAGTTCAGCCCCGATCGCCTCCGCTATCTGCTCGATCTCCATCTTCCTTATATGTTTGGTGAAAACTTTCAGGTCGGTTCCTGCCGATCCTACCACCACGAACCGTGGTTTCTTCTCGCCTTCCGCGACTTCACGTCTTTCCCTGATGAAAATTTTCCCGGCCATCTCTTCCGCCTCCTTTATCACGCGAATGTCGACATTGTCCCACATCTATATTATAACCTATCGGGGTGATTCAATCAGGTCAATTAGTGGCCTGGGGGTTGTAGCCCGGTACCGCGTAACGGTTGTTGGCGGGGTGGTAGTGGGTATGGAGCAACTGATGAGACTTTTCACTCAGCGGTGCACCCAGGTATTCGTCGTAGAGGGTTTTGATGTCCGGGTTCTCATGGGATTTGCGCAGCTGTTGGGCCTGGTCCTCCAGGTAAATGGCTTCGATACGCTCGGCCCGCTGCTGGTCACTGCGGGTGAGTGGTTGTCCTCCCCCGCCGATGCAGCCCCCTGGGCAGGCCATGATCTCGATGAAATGATACTTGGACTGCCCCGAACGTACCTGCTCCATCAATTCCCGGGCCGCGCGGGTACTGTGGCCCACCGCCACATTAACTTTGGTGCCCTTCATATCTATCTCCGCTTCGCGGATGTTTTCCCGGCCCCGGACCGTATGAAACTCCACATCCTCCAACAGTTCGCCGGTGGCCAGCTCATAAGCGGTGCGCAGGGCAGCCTCGGTTACGCCGCCGCTGGTGCCGAATATCACGCCGGCTCCGGTGAAATTGCCCATCCAGGAATCCAGTTGGGAGGGAGGCAGCTTGCTGAAATCGAGCCGGTTTAGACGGAACAGGCGGCCCACCTCGCGGGTGGTCAGGACCAGGTCCACATCCCGATAACCGCTGGCGTTCATCTCGGGACGGGCGGCTTCATACTTCTTGGCCACACAGGGCATGATGGAGACTGAATAGATGCGGGCCGGATCGATCCCCATCTTCTCTGCCCAGTAGGTCTTGACCAGGGCCCCGAACATCTGCTGAGGCGACTTGCAGCTGGACAGGTGGTCGAGCATATCTGGGAAGAAGGTCTCACAGAAGTTTATCCAGCCCGGGCTGCAGGAGGTGATGACCGGCAAACGGTCATTCTCATGGATCCGTTTAAGCAGTTCGCTGCCCTCCTCCATGATAGTCAGGTCGGCGGTATAGTTGGTGGACAGGACGTAGTCGAAGCCCACATGGCGCAGGGCGCTGAC
>ENA-UOUL01002409-UOUL01002409.1-bioreactor-metagenome-genome-assembly--contig:-NODE-2409-length-21918-cov-3.691589_pt1 | contig 21918 bp, 13 predicted proteins | sample MGYA00249838_ERZ747220 | MGnify/ENA primary metagenome ERZ747220 (study PRJEB28778, sample SAMN05720191) | bioreactor metagenome | isolation source: Anaerobic biogas reactor | place: USA:Washington...
TAAGCGCCGGTCGCAGCGGACGGGCAGGGCTTTTTTTTGCCTGGGCGGACAAGGCGCCGCGCATCCTGTGGGAAAAGCGGGCAGGCGTTTGGCCGCAGGCTTCTAACCAGAGCGCTTTCATGTGATTATCTTCCATCGTCTTCCTCCGATAAGAGCTGTTTTAGTTTTTCGCGCCCCCGCTGCATCCGTGAGAGCACCGTGCCCTGGGGGCAGCCCAGGGCCCTTGCTGTCTCCTTGATGGAAAAGCCCTCAAAATAATGCAGGATCAGGGGCAGGCGCTGGTTTACGGGCAGGCGTTCCAGAGCGTCCTTAAGGATCAGCGCGTCCTCCTCGGGAAGGTCTTTTGGTTCCGGCAGGATTTCCACCGGGATCTCCCGCCGCTTTTTTCGCAGAATGCTGTAGCAGGCGTTGATCATCACGCGGCTCATCCAGGCTTTCAGCTTGCTGTCGTCCTGGATGCTCCGGGCCTTGCGCCAAGCTGTTTCCATGGCGTTTTGCACGGCGTCCTCCCGGTCCTGGGGGCTGCGCAAAAGCGCGCAGGAGATTCGGTGCATCAGGTCGGTGTGCGCCAGGATGCGCTCCTCCAGGCTTTTGTCTGTCACGGTGTGCTCACTTTCTTCTGTCTTTCTGTCGGGCCTGACACCTATATTGACGCGCGGAAGGCGGGTTTTATTCCCTGTGGTTTTTTATTATCCATATTTTGCGGCAGATGATGCGCGTTTGCAAGCTGTCTAAGGCCGTATTGCAAGGGGTATAAACCCAACAAGCGCATAAGCGATTATTAATGTGAAGGAGAACGAACCATGAAGATAAACGTTGGCATGAAGGCCCCTGACTTTACCCTGACGGATCAAAAAGGCAAGAAGCTGAGCCTGTCTGATTTCCGGGGGAAGAAGGTGCTCTTATCCTGGCACCCCTTTGCCTTTACCGGCGTGTGCACCGACCAGATGCGCGCCCTTGAGACCCACAAAGAGGCCTTTGACAAGTTGAACACCGTGGCCTTGGGGATGAGCACGGATCCCTCCCCCAGCAAGGGCGCCTGGGCCAAGGCGCTGAGCATCAAGGATACCAGGCTGCCCTCCGACTTCTATCCCCACGGCCAGGTGGCAAAGGAGTACGGCATCTTTGTAGAGGAGCTGGGCTCCTCCGGGCGCGTCAACATTCTGATTGACGAGGAAGGCGTCGTCCGCTGGGTGAAGGAGTATGACATCCCCCAGCTGCCGGACATCGATGAAGTGCTTCAGGCGATTAAAGAACTGGGCTGATCATCCTTTCGTCAAACAGGCGGAGCCGCCAGACAATCAGGCGGCTCCGCCTTTGTTTTTGTGGGGCCCTGGCAGTTGACGCCCCCGGTGCTTTGGCGTAGAGTAAGCGGGAATACAACCGGAAAGGAAAGCGCCATGCCAAAAAGCGCCGCCGCCGGGGGGACGCAGGCCTCAGCCCGGCTATTGGTTTTGGTTACCGGACTCTTCTGGCTTTCGCAGTACGCCTTCACTCCTTATATCAACCCGGAGCTGGAGCGCATGGGGATGAACGCCACCTTCATGGGGCTGGTGGCGGGGGGATATGGGCTAAGCCAGATGCTGCTGCGCATCCCTTTGGGCATCTGGTCTGACCGGCTGGGGCTGAAAAAGCCCTTTGTGGTGGCCGGCTGCGTGCTGGTGGCCTTGTCCGCGGCTGGCTATCTGCTGTCCTATACGCCGGGCGGCTTTTTGATTTCCCGCACCCTGGGGGGCGCTGCGGCTGCGTCTTGGGTGTCCTTTACGGTGCTGTACAGCACGTATTTCCCGCCCGAGGAAGGGCCCGGGAGTATCACCCGGCTGAACGCGGTCAATCTCGCCGGCCGTCTCACCGGCTATGGGCTGATGGCGCTTGTGCTGCTCTTCTGGGAGCTGCGGGCCGCCTTTGTGGTGAGCTTTATCGCGGGCTTTCTGGCTTTGGCGCTGTCGCTGAATATCAGGGAGCGGCCCGCTGAAAGCCATGATCTTAGCCTTAAGGAGATCCTTAAAACCGCCAGAAACCCCTATCTGCTGGCCACCTCCATCTTAGGCATTCTAGCCATGTGGACCGCCTTTAGCAGCTATTACACCTTTACCGTCAACGTGGCCTGGGAGTTGGGGGCCAGGCAGCAGGATTTAAGCCTTTTGCAGATCGCCCTGCTGGCGCCCAACGCCCTGTCAAACGCGCTGGTGGGCCGGGCGGGCTCCCGGGGAAAGGCCTTCAGGCAGGTAACGCTTGGCTTTGTGCTGATAGGGCTGTATTGTTTTTTGCTGCCCCTGGTGAATAGCCTCGCGCAGCTTTATGCCCTGCAGGTTGTGGGCGGCGTTGCCGCCACCCTCACCTTCGCGGTGCTTTTGGGCCAGTGCGTCCGGGATATCCCGCCCCCGCAGCGGTCGGTGGGCATGGGCTTTTTCCAGGCCACCTACGGCATCGGGATGACCCTGGGCCCCATTGTGATGGGCGTGATGATCGACCATCTGGGCTTCCGCATCGCCTTTTTCGCCATGGCCGGCTTTGCCTTAATCGCCGCCCTGCTGGCCTATTTGCTGATGAAACCCAGATAAACAGATCCTTGGGCATTGGGGCCTTATCACGAAATCATAAGCCATATAAAAACAAACTTTGCAGCTGTTTGTCCCCTTTTGTGCTTCTGACACGTCTATCAGGTGAAGGGAGGTGCGTGAGATGGACTTTGTTGCGGTACCCGACAGAGTTCAGGAGATGGAGCTGGAACGGCTGATGACGCAATACGGCAGCTCGCTGCTTCGCATGTGCTATGTGTACCTGAAGGACACGGGCCTTGCGGAGGACGCGGCGCAGGAGACCTTTCTGAAAGCCTACAAACATCTGCACACCCTGAAAGACGCCCAGAGCGAGCAGGCCTGGCTGATGCGCATCGCCATTAACACATGCAAGGATTTCCTGCGCACTTCCTGGCTGCGCCGGGTGGACAGAAGGGTGGATATCGACACCCTGCCCGAAGCCGCCCAGGATCCTGAGATGCCGGACGCCACGGTGATCAACGCCGTAATGGGCCTGCCCGCCAAATACAAGGACGCAGTGATGCTGCGCTACTACCAGGGCATGAAGATTGCTGAAGTCGCCCAAACCCTGAACATCTCCCTTGACACAGCCAAGGCCCGGCTCAGACGGGCCAATGAAAAACTGCGCCAGCAGCTTGAAAGGTGGTATTACGATGAATGACGCATTGAAACAAGTGCTTGACCGCCAGCTTTCAAGCCTGGCATGGGACAATGCGCGCAGCCAGGATGTGCTGCGCCAGGTGAGAGGAGAAACCAAAGTGAAAAAGAAACTGTCTGTGGGCCTGGTGATGGCCCTGACCCTGATGCTGGTCGCCATCGTGGCAGTAGCCGCTATCACCATCAGCCGCTCCTCAGAGGCGCAGGCCGCCACCCAGGCCCGCCAGGCGCTGGCCGATCGTTACGGGCTGACCCCCGACACCCTGGGCGTCTTCTATATGGATAAGGCGCAGGAGGGCGATACCTGGACCTTTACCTTCAGCGGCGAGGGCCTGCCCGGGTTCCTGGTGGGCGATTACAAAGTGGTGCTCAAAAAGGGCGAAGCGCCCATAGCCTCCTGGACCCATGACGAGGCCGACCAGGCCCTGCTTGACAGCGGCAGCCTGGATTCCCCCGCCTGGGGCGCCAAGCAGATCAAGACCGCGCTGATGGATACGGAGGCCCGGTACACAGCGATACAAGAACACATAAAGGCAAGCCCGGAGAAGGTGACGCACTTTGAACGGCCCTATCCAAGCCCCCCGGCTGACGGAACCCAGGAAGGCGAATACTACTGGTATGGTGAGCTATGGAAGGAAGGCGTTCCCGGCCCGGACATGCTGACAGAGGCACAGGCCCTTGAAATCGCCAAGGCTGCGCTGATGGACGAGTTCAGCCTGTCCCAGGAGGACATGGACCGGGCGGAGAGAACGGATAGCTTTTTCCGGGAGGAAACCAACAGCAAGGGCGCCGTCTGGAGTTTCCACCTGTACGTGGTAGTGGATGGGGTGGAATTGGGCCTGAATGCGGTGCTGGACGCCATCACCGGCGAAGTGCAGCACCTGAACATCACCACCGGGGGCAACGGCTGATACCGCTTACAAAAACCACTAAGAACCAAAGCTTAAAGGGCTGGCGCCAAATAAGAAGCGCCAGCCCTTTTAAGACGCGTCTTGTCCGGACTTTAAGCGTTCATGCGGTAGTCCAGCGTCTTTGGAACCTTGGCCGCGGCCCTGTCAAAGGGCTGGCCGGCCTTCATGGCCTGCTGCTCCTTGATATAAAACCACAGGTCTGACAGGGGCTCCGGCCCTTCCCGCATTCCGGGCATCTGGTAGGTGTTCTCCTCCATCAGGATGGCTTCCGCCGCCTCAAGGTCGCCCAGGCGCGAAAGCGCCACCGCCTCCCAGTAGCGCAGATGCCCGTCCCTGCGCATCTCCTCCGGCAGCGCCCGCAGGGTGGCCAGCGCTTCCTGGTGGGCATCAAGCGCGCAGAGCACCTGCATGTGCTCCCGGTTGAACTCAAGGTAACCCCTAAGCCCTTCTGCCGCCAGACGAAGCGCCTCTATTGCCTTTGGGTCTCGGCGCAGATACAGGCAGACCCCCAGAGCATATTGGGCCAGGGGCGCTTCCTGAAGCGCCAGCGCCTCCCCAAGGCGGCTTTCGCAGACGGCCCTGTCCCCCTTAAAGAGGGCAATTAAGCCCAGGTGATACCGGGCGTACCAGTTGTCCTGATGGCGGGGCTCACGAAGCAGCGCCTCCCAGGCAGGGGACACCAGATAGCCGATCTGATCTATGGGCGGGGCAGAGAAAACCCCGCCTTCAAGCAGGGACAGCCAGGGCGCCTGAGCCAGGCCCATGGGGCCAAAGTCCAGGTGCTCTTCAAATAAGGGCTGGCCCTCTTTCTTTCGCCTTTCCTGCTCCAGCGCGGCCCAGGGGGCGTCCTCCCCCAATTGAAGAAGGCGGCCCGGCGTTTTGGCCGCGGGCTTGCTTCGGGCCAGCAGCTCCTCCAGATGAGCCGCCGGCACCTGGTGTTCGATGGCCGCTTCCGCTGCCCTTGCCGCACTGGGATAATCCCCGTGGGCGGTCTTTTCATCCATGTTTAAAGGGCCGTAGGCCTCCATCCACTCCCAGGCCGCCCCGGGTGGCATGGGGAGGCATTCATACTGGGTGCGGTTAACGCCGGCCTGGATTTCCACATATTCGCCCGCGTTTTCCGTCAGCCACTTCTGCCAGGAGCGGCCGCCCTCCCCCTCCCCCCAGACGAAGAGCTTGCGGCCCTTCTGCCGGGCGGTGGAGGTTTGGTAAAGCCCCCGGCCCTTTTGGTCCGCGTAGGCGATGAACTTGCGCTCACAGTCCGCCAGGCGGAAAAAGTAATCCACGGACTCCGGCGAATTTTCCGCATAGGTGATGTCAAGGCCCTTGGGGCCTAAGGGCACCCCGCACCTGCTGATGCGCTGCTTGTCGCTGAAGTAGGCGGAATCAGCAGGCACGATCACCCGCGCGCCGGGCAGCCTGGCAACGGCGATGTTGCTGTACCAGTACATGGGGATGGTGCTGCCCAGGAGGTTTTTGATGCGCATGCGGCACAAAAGCGCAGGGGAGCCGGGGGGCAGGGCGAAATCCATCTGAAAGACCGCTTCCCGCAGCCGCTCATAGGCGTAAAAGCGCAGGGCGCTGCCGCCTCCCGGCCAGGGGGCCTCCGCCATGCTCATCTTGGCGCAGGTGAAGGGGGAGTGGCCGATCATTCCGATGTTCCACTCAACGCCCCCGGACATCCAGGCGTCCAGCAGCCCTAAGTTGCAGGGCTGGAGGCAGTCGTTGACGTAGAGCAGCTCCCGGCCCGCCGCCTTGTCATACAGCGACCAGAGCTTGCCGCCGTAATCCGGCAGGAACACCGCGCGCAGAAACTCGTTTTCCAATACGGCGGTGGGCACGCTCTGGATTTTGCGGCTGCGGGTGTACAGGCTTTTCATCTGATAGGGCAGGATGTTCTCCAGTCGGCCCAGATCAAAGAAAATCTCATCTTCCTCGCCCAGCTCCAGGCGCTTTGCGGTCTGGACATTCATCTGGGTGAAGATGGAGGGCAGCACGCTATCAGGCCCCAAGGGCGCCACAGGCAGGGACATGGTTTCCAAAGAAAGACGCATAGGCACAGCTCCTGTCGTTTTATTTCACCGGCTTTTCCGCCTGGGCCTCCTGCCGGAAGGCGGTGGGCGTTTTGCCGGTTGCTCGCTTGAAGACCTTGGTGAAGTAGTTGTAGTCCGAGATGCCCACCATGGCCGCGATCTCGCGCACGCTGCGGGCGCTTTCCTTAAGAAGATGCCGGGCCGCGTTCATCCGGTGGCGGGTGAGGAGCTTGCCGATGGTGACGCCGGGCCCCAGGGAGGAGGCCAGGGCGCACAGGCGGCTGGGGCTTAGGTTCAGGGCCCTGGAGATACCCGCCAGGGTCAGGGGCTCGGTGTAGTGCTCCGCCAGGTAAAGCTCCAGCCGGCTTGCGTTGGCGGACACCACCCCCACCGAGCGCAGCTGCTCCATCAGGGTTTCTGATACGCAGGCGTTGACCAGCTCATAGCAGCCCCTGATCTCCCTTTGGCTAAGGCGGGGCAGCTGATAGAAGGCCTGGCGGAGGCCCTCCGGGTCCGGGTGCCAGCGGGTGAGGCGTCTGGCGTTTTCCCACTGGCTCTCCAGGGGAGAATCGTCCAGAATCTGGCCAAAGAGGATGACGGCATTGCTCTCCCCGCCGATGATCACCGGGATGGACGCGTCAATGGCGCCCGCGTGGCAGCGATAATGAAAAGGCGCCTGCATAAGCCCCGCCTGACGGATAGCCTTCTGGTCGCAGGCCAGGCAGCGGGCATAGCCGCCGGGGGCGCCGCAGATCATATCGCAATAGGCGCTGCGGGCGTTTGAGGAAAAAACCTCCGTGCCATCCAGGCTGTGCAGGGAGCACTGGATGCGTTTGACATCATAGAGGTAACCCAGAAGTTCGCGCAGTCTGTTTTTATTAAGCATGGCATTCACCTTCCATGGAGAGTATATCATACAATTAGGACAGAAATCACATAACAGGAAGATATTGCTATCAATGGATGATTTTTTTCTATTCATACTGTATTGAATGGGATTATAATAACCATAACAAAGCGCTCTGTTGCGCGAATAATTTCGAAACGGAGGAATCATCGTGAAGAAGATCATCGCCATGTTGCTTTTGGCAGCGCTTCTGCTGACAGGCGTCAGCGCGCTGGCTGAGGGAAAGACCATCGTCTACTGGACCATGTGGGAATCCACCGAACCCCAGGGCCAGGTGATCAAGGAAGCCGTGGCCGCCTATGAGGCGGAGAGCGGCAACACCGTGGACCTGCAGTTCAAGGGCCGCACCGGCATGCGGGAAGGGCTCCAGCCCGCCCTGGATGCAGGCACCGTCATCGACCTGTTTGATGAGGACATGGACCGGGTCAACGTTTCCTGGGTGGACTACCTCCTGGACATCGAGGAGATGGCCAAAGCCGCCAACTATGAGGAAACCGCCAACGCCGGGCTGATTGGCGCCGCCCGGGAGATCACCGGGGGCACCCTCAAATCCATCCCCTATCAGCCCTTTGTATTCGCCTTCTTCTACAACATTGATATCTTTAACGAAGCCGGCATCGAAGCGCCGCCCGCCACCTGGGACGAGCTGCTTGAGGCCTGCGAAAAGATCAAGGCCGCGGGCTATGTGCCGATTACCTCGGACGACGCTTACATCATCACCAACCTGGGCTATCACATGGCCCGCCTCATCGGCGAGGAAGGCGTCCGCCGGGTGGTGGACAACGGGGAGTGGGCGGAGGAGCCCGCTGTGCTCAAGGCCGCTGAGGCCTATGCGGACCTGGCGAAAAAGGGCTATCTGTCTCCCACCATCGCCTCTTCCGTGTGGCCCACCAACCAGAACGGCGAGTTCGCCATGGGCGAGTCCGCCATCTACCTCAACGGTTCCTGGCTGCCCAACGAAGTTAAGGAGATGACCGGGCCTGACTTCAACTGGGGCTGCTTCTCCTATCCCGCGGTTGAGGGCGGCATCCACGGCGTGGAGGCGGCCAACTTCGGCTCCCAGGTGCTGGCCATCAACAAGGACAGCCAGGTGGCCCAGGAGGCCTTTGATCTGATCGTGAAGCTCACCAAGGGCGAGTTTGACGCCAAGCTGTCCATCGAATCCGTGGGCATCCCGGCTGATGCCAACAACACCGAGTGGCCCGCCATGCTGGCCTCTGCCAAGAGCGTCATGGATAACCTCAGCGTCCGCTACAGCTGGGCTGCCGGCATTGAGAACAACATCAACATGACCGCCTATATCAAGCAGGCTTTCCAGCAGCTCTGCGGCGGGCAGTTAAGCCCCGAGCAGTTTGTGGAGACCCTGGAGAACGCTTCTAACTAATGCCTTATCCCCGGGGCGGGCGTCCGTTTCGCCCGCCCCTTCTTCATTGGCACTGATCTGCGGAAAAGGAGGAGCCGCATGAAATTAAACAGAACCATGGTGGTCGTCTTTCTAACGCCTGCCCTGCTGCTGTTTTTTGCGATTTTTGTCTATCCCATCGCACGCACGGTGGTGATGAGCCTGTTTAGCGTGGAGAACGTCACTTCCTCCATGAACGAATGGACCTTCACCGGCTTAAAAAACTACCGGGACTTGGTCCAGACCTCCCTGTTTCGCCAGTCCATGTGGAACATTTTCCGCATCTGGCTGGTGGGGGGACTGGTTGTGATGAGCTTTGCCCTGCTGTTTGCGGTCATCCTCAACAGCGGGATCCGCTTCAAGCGCTTTTTCCGCGCGGTCATCTATCTGCCCAATATCATCTCTGCCGTGGCGCTGGCCACCATGTGGCTGCAGTATGTCTATGCCCCCCGCTGGGGCTTTCTCACCAACCTTTTCAGCTGGCTGGGCCTGGAAGGCCTGGCGGCCACCCAGTGGACGGCTGCCGGCAACAAGTTCTGGGCCCTCACCTTTGCCTACTGCTTTGGCATGGTGGGCTACCATATGCTGATTTTCTCCTCCGGGATTGAGAAAATCCCCCACGAGTTTTATGAGGCCTCCTCCATAGACGGCGCCAGCAAGCCCCGGCAGTTCACCCAGATCACGCTGCCGCTGCTTAAAGGGGTTATCAAAACCAACATCACCATGTGGACCATCACCTCGGTGGGCTTCTTTGTCTGGTCCCAGCTGTTTTCCACCGTCACCACGGACCTTGACACCATCACGCCCATGGTCTACCTCTACCTTCAGGTGTTTTCCACCGGCAACACCGTCATGACGCGCGAGGCGGGGCTGGGCGCCGCGGTGGGCGTCACCCTGGGGCTGTGCGTGGTGCTGATCTTTGTGCTGACCAACCTGTTCATCCGGGATGATGAGCTGGAGTATTAAGGAGGGCCCAATGACCACCATGAATAAAAAGACCCTCCGGCGCTCCCGGCAGCTGAACTGGAAGCACGAAGCCCGCCTGATTCCGGGCTACACCCTGCTGATCCTCTGGGTGGTGTTCACCACCATCCTCATCGGCTGGGTGGCGGCGGCCAGCCTGTCCACCACCCGGGCCATCTACCGGGGGGAGGTCTTTCATTTCGCCGCCAACGGCCTTAACTTCGGCAACTATGTAAAGGCCTGGAACTCACAGAATGTGTCCGTCTTTTTTGCCAACTCCCTGGGCTATGCCAGCATTTCCACCGTGCTTTTGGTGCTGGTGGCGGCCCCTGCGGCCTATGTGCTGTCCCGCTTCAAGTTTTTCCTTAACCACCCGATCCAGAATGGCTTTGTGGCCGCCATGGGGGTGCCGGTGGTGATGATCATCCTGCCGCTGTTCGCGGTGGTGACCCAGCTTCAGCTTTTAAGGCAGACCGTCACCATCCGGCTTCTGATGATCGTTTTGTATGTGGGCATCAACGTGCCCTACACCACTATTTTCCTGCTGAGCTTTTTTTCAAACCTGCCCCGCTCCTATGAGGAGGCGGCGGCCATAGACGGCTGTCCGCCCATGCGCACCTTCTGGAAGATCATGCTGCCCCTGGCCCAGCCAGGCATTGTGACGGTGAGCATTTTTAACTTCATCAACATCTGGAACGAATACTTCATGTCCCTGATATTCGCCAACCAGGATGCCACGCGGCCGGTGGCAGTGGGGCTTTACTCCATGATCAACTCCATGAAGTACACCGGGGATTGGGCGGGGATGTTCGCCTCGGTGATGATTTTGTTCATGCCCACGTTTATCCTCTATCTCTTCCTGTCCGAGAAGATCATCGCCGGGGTGACAGGCGGGGGCCTGAAGGGCTGACTTAATCCTATTCAGTCCTGCCTGTCCCTGCCATCGGCTTGCCCACCTATGCGCCATCTCACCTGTGAAAGGACGCCATATGCTTGAAGCGGCAAAACAGTTTCAGCTTCAGGGAAACCCTGAGAGCTGCCGGCCCTACGGGGAAGGCCACATTAACCAGACCTACCTGCTGATAACGGACGAGGGGGTTTGGTATATCCTGCAGAAAATCAACCCCCGGGTGTTTCGGGACATCCCCGCCCTGATGGAAAACATCGGCCGGGTCACCCGGCATCTGGCCCGCCATGACGCAGACCCCCGCCGCGTGCTGACCCTGGTGCCTACTCATAGCGGGCAGGATTATCACCAGGACCCTGAAGGGAAATGCTGGCGGGTGTATGTGTTTGTCCGGGACAGCCTCTGCCTTCAGGCGCCGGAGTCCTCCCGGGATTTTTACAGCAGCGGGCAGGCCTTTGGCCGCTTTCAGCGCCAGCTGGCGGATTTTCCGGCGGACAGCCTGCATGAGACCATCCGGAATTTTCACAACACGCCGGAGCGCTTCAGGCAGCTTGAAGCGGCGATTGCTGCGGACCCTTCGGGAAGGCTTTCGGACGTTCAGGCGGAGGTGGACTTCGCGCTGGCGCGCCGGGAGCGGGGGGGCAGGCTTCAGCGCCTGCAAAAGGAAGGGCAGCTGTTAAGCCGGGTCACCCACAATGACACCAAGCTCAACAACGTGCTGCTGGACGCCGCAAGCCGGGAGCCCCTGTGCGTGATTGACCTGGATACCGTGATGCCAGGCCTGGCCGCCCATGACTTTGGTGATTCTGTGCGCTTTGGCGCCTCCACCGCAGCAGAGGACGAGACAGACCTGAGCCTGGTCAGCCTGTCCCTTGAGATGTATCAGGCCTATGCCCAGGGCTTTTTAGCGCAGTGCGGGGAAAGCCTCACCCAGGCGGAGCTTGATTGCCTGCCGGAGGGGGCCTGGGCCATGACCCTGGAATGCGGGATTCGCTTTCTGGCGGACTACCTCTTGGGGGACACCTACTACCGCATCCGCCGGGCGCGGCACAATCTGGACCGCTGCCGCAGCCAGTATAAACTGCTTGAGGATATGGAGGCCAAATGGCCCCGGATGGCGGAGATCCTTGAGGGCCTGACAGCCCGGTAGTTTTCCTGGAAACCCCCTTTTAACGCGCCCGGAAGCGGCGCGTTTTTTTGATCAAAAAAGCGTCCCGCACAAAAATGGTTATACTACCTGTGGAGATATCTATGCTTTTTTGGGAAAGGGGGACAATGGATGTTTGCCAGAAAGAACGGACTGCCCCGTTGGGCGGATACAGGGGTTAAGCTGCCGGAGGGCACTGGCCCCCAGGAGTGGGCGGAGCAGATGGCCCGGCTTTCCGGCAAGCTGACACAGGTGCGCTGGCAGAAGCACAACCTCGTTATCAGCCACAGCAAAAAGATTCATAAGCAAATGAATGAGATCCGCGAGCGGATTGAGGAGATGCCAAGCGACCTGCTGACCCTGATTCCCTCTGCCCGCTGGCTGATTGATAATTTTCAGATGATCTACCGGGAGATCAAGAAGCTGAATTTTTCTTCTACCGGCCGCTCACCCCTGCCTGTTTTGAAGGCGGGCCAATGGAAGGGCCTGCCCCGGGTTTATGTGATTGCGGGGCTTATGATAGAGCTGTCCGGCGGTTATTTAAGCGAAGAAGGGGCCATCCACATGCTCAGGGCCTACCAGGAGGCAGAGCCCCTGACGGACCGGGAGCTGCAGGTGCTGCCGGAGATGGCGGGGCTTGCGATGCTGGAGCATATCCTGGGGGTGACCCGGGAGATCACCGCGGTGGCGGATGCCAAGGCAGCGGCGGACTTTTTTGTGAAGGAGAATTTCCAGCCGGAGCAGGAGTATCCGGATATCTCAAAACTCCTGAGCGAAAGCATCGGGTATGGGGGGGATATCTATTTCCACAGCCATGTGCTCTACCTTTTGAGAAATCTTTCTCTTGATCAGGAGCTTATCCGGCGCTATATCGCTTTCCACTTTAAGGACGAGTGGGAAAACGCGGGGGCAGTCGATATCTTTTTAGAGGAGAGCCGGCAGGAGTCCCTCCTTGAATCCGCCATCAGAAACCCCATCGCCAGCTTAAGGGAGCTAAACGAGATCAACGAGGAGGCGATCTTTGAGGAGCTCTCCGCGGTGGAGCGGATCTTGCTGGAGGACCCGGACGGCGTCTACCCTCAGATGGACAGCGCCAGCCGGGGGACCTACCGGCAGGTGGTGGAAAAACTGGCCATCCGCCACGGCATTCCGGAGACTCAGATCGCAAACACCTGTCTCCGTCTGGCCCGTGAAGGCCGTCCCAAACTGACCCATCCCCACCATGTGGGCACCTATCTGGTGGGCAAGGGAGAAAAGCTTTTTCGCAGCGCCGTGCTTCAAAAGCCCGTGGCGGAGGCGAAGGAGCCCGCAAACATCAAAGGGCCCCTGTATTTCCTGATCTTAGGGGGTCTGACGCTCGTTTTATTCTGGCTTTTGTGGCTGGCGCTGGAAAAGGCGGAGGAAGTTATCTGGCCCGGGCGCTTTGCGCTGATGGTGCTTGCGGCCCTGCCCCTGGTGGCGGGCATTGCGGTCAAAGTCGCCAACAGCTTCTTTACCCGCGGCGTCCGCGCCCGGAGCCTCCCGGCCATGGACTATAAAGAGGGCATCCCGGACGAGGCCCGCACCCTGGTGATCATGCCGGTGATCATCTCTGCGAAAGCGCAGGGCCTGGAATACCTAAACCGGCTGCACAAGCACTATCTGGCCAACCGCCAGGCCAACCTGCACTTCGCCCTGCTGGCGGACTACGCGGACGCAGACCAGCGGGAGACGCCTGGGGATCAGGAGATCAGGGAAGCGCTGATCGCCCGGGTGGAGGAGTTAAACCAGGGATATGCCTCCCCTTTGCCCAAATTCTCCCTCCTGATCCGGGAGCGGCGCTATAACAAGTCCGAGGGCTGCTATATGTGCTGGGAGCGCAAGCGGGGAAAGCTGGAGGAGTTCAACCGCCTGCTAAGCGGCGAGAAGCCGGAGAACACCAGCTTTGTTGACATCATTTCAGACCCGGCGCTGCTGAAGAGCACCCGCTATGTGATCACCCTGGACGCGGACTCCGATCTGGTGCTGGACAACGCCTCCCGCCTGGTGGGGCTGATCGACCATCCCCTTAACCGCGCGGTGGTGGACCCGGTTAAGAAAAAAGTTGTCGAGGGCTATGCCATCATCCAGCCCCAGGTGATGAACCATATCAACGAGGTGGGCAGCAGCCTGTTTCAGCGGGTCTATTCCGGGAAAACCGGGCTGCCCAACTACTCTATGGCGATTTCTGATATCTATCAGGATGTGTTCAGCAGCGGCACCTTTGTGGGCAAGGGCATCTATAACGCCCGGGTGTTCCACCAGGTGCTGGACCGGGTGCTCCCGGAGAACCGGGTATTAAGCCACGACCTTCTGGAAAGCGGCTATGCCCGCACCGCCTTTACCAGCAGGGCGCATATCGTGGAGAACTTCCCCGGCAGCTTCGCGGCCTACGCCAAGCGCCAGCACCGCTGGATCCGGGGGGACTGGCAGCTGATGCCCTGGCTGTTCAAGCGGGATCTGGGGCCGCTGACCAAATGGAAAATTCTGGATGATCTCAGGGCCAGCCTGGTGCCGATCAGCAAACTGCTGGTGATTTTTCTAAACCTTTTGTTCTTCCCCTCTGTTTGGTGGCTGTGGCTGGCGGCGCTGGCTCTGCCGCCCGCCCTTGATGTGATCACGCTGGCCCTGGACTTGGCCCTTCACTGGATGCAGGGGCGGCGCTATGTGCTGCTCTACCGAAAGCTGATCCAGGAGCTGGGCCTGCTGTTGTCCCAGACGGCCTTTGACCTGGTGTTTGTGCCCTTTGAGGCGTATTACGCCCTGGACGCCATCCTGGGCACGCTGTACCGTTATCTGGTCAGCAAGCGGAACTTCCTGCTCTGGGATACCGCGGATCAGGCGGAGCGCACGGCGGCCAACAGCCCCCAGCGCTATTTTGCCCGCATGTGGCCCACGCTGCTGGCGGCCCTGGCCCTGATCCTGGGCTTAAGGGCGGTGCCGCTGTCCCTTCCGGGCCGGCTGGTCTATGCCCTGACGGCGGCTGTCTGGGGCCTGTCTTTCTATATCGCCTATTACATCAGCCGGCAGAGAAAAGGAGAGTGGGAAGTAAGCCCGGAGGCGCGCCGCGTTTTAATGGAGACTGCCAGGCGCACCTGGCGCTTCTTCCTGGATTTCACCACGGCGGAGAACAACATGCTCTGCCCGGACAACTTCCAGTCAGGCCGCCGGGAGCAATTGACCCATAAAACCTCCCCCACCAATATAGGGCTTCAGTTCCTCTCCGCCCTCTCCGCCTGGGATCTGGGCCTTGAAACCCAGATTGGGGCCTTTGACTATGTGGAAGCGGTGATGCAGACCGTGGTGAAGCTGCCCACCTGGCAGGGGCACCTGTACAACTGGTATGACACCCGCAGCCTGGAAATTCTGAACCCCCATTATATCTCCACCGTGGACAGCGGGAATTTCCTGGGGTATCTGATCACGCTTAAAAACGGCCTGCTTGAGATGCGCACCGCCCCTCTGGTGTCAGGCGCCCTGGTGGCGGAGCTAAGGGCATTGCTTTTGGGCCTTGATCAGGCGGCAGAGCTTAAGGAGGGGCATGCCAGCTATGGCGAGCTCATAGAAGACCTTAAAACCCATGAGGAGGCCCTGATCCAGCGGGCGGAGCTGGCTGGAAGCCCCGCGCTTAAGAGCTTTACCCGGTTGACGGAGGATCTGCGTGAGCAGGTTCAGCGCCTGGCGCTGACAGAGCGGGCCACGGTGGAGGGCGTAAGCCTTTCTGACCTGGCCCAGGAAGGGCAGCCGGAGGCCAGGGCCCTGCTTGTCCGCAACCGCGCCCTGGTCAACACCATTGAGCATATAGTGGAGCAAACCGACTTCCGCAGCCTGTATAACATGAGGCGCAAGCTGTTTTACATCGGCTACAATGCCAGCTCCCAGGCCTATGACCACAGCTGCTATGACCTGATCGCCTCAGAATCCATGCTGACCAGCCTGCTGGCCATCGCCAAGGGGGATGTGTCCGTGCGCCACTGGCAGCGCCTGGGGCGGCCGCTGACCATCATCAAGGGCCGGCCCGCCCATGTGTCCTGGAGCGGCACCATGTTTGAGTATCTGATGAACCACCTGATCATCCGGGAATTCCCCGGCAGCGTGTTTGAGGATTCCTCCCACGCCGCAGTCATCCAGCAGATGCGCTACGCCAAGGGCTTTAACATCCCCTGGGGAATGTCCGAATCCCAGTATTACCGCTTTGACATCAACCAGAACTATCAGTACAAAGCCTTTGGCGTGCCCAAATTGCGCCTGCAGCCGGTGTATAAGGACATGCAGATCATCTCGCCTTATTCCACCATGCTGGCGCTGGAATACACCGGGGACAAGGGGATAGACAACTTAAAGGCCTTAAAGGAGCATGGCGCCTTTGGGGAGTACGGCTTTTATGAGGCGCTGGACTTCACCGTGCCGGACCCGGTTACGCTGAAGGAATATTGCATCGTAAAGTCCTTCATGGCCCATCATCAGGGGATGAGCCTGGGGGCCATTGACAACTATCTAAACCAGGGCATTCTGCGCCGCCGCTTCCATGAGACGCCGATGATCCGGGCGGCCCAGGCGCTTCTTGAGGAAAAACACCAGCCCCTCTTCGCCTCCCCCTCCCGCCGGGGCTATACCATCCAGTTTAAAAAGCGGGATATCCCTGAGGAGGAGGGCAGCAACATCCGCTATATCAAGTCCACCAACCTGCCTGTGCCCTCTGCCAATCACATGTCAAACGGCAGCTATTCAATGCTGATCACCTCAGACGGCGATGGATTCGGGCTTTGGAAGGGACAGATGCTCTACCGCTGGCGTCCGGACGCCTATGCGGACACGGGGCATTTCATCTACATCCGTGACAGCGAACTAAACGCCTACTGGAGCACCTCCTTCCATCCCACCCGGATAAAGCCGGACAAGTACCAGGTGATTTTCTCGCCCCATCAGTCGGAGTTTCTGCGGCAGGACAAGGGCATCGCCACCTCCACGGTGGTGAGCCTGGCGCCCGGCGACAGCCTTGAAATCAGGCGGGTGAAGCTGAAAAACCTGTCCACAAGGCCCCGGAAGCTGGAGATCACCAGCCTGATGGAGACGGCGCTGGACTCCTACAGCGCTGAGTCCAGCCACCCAGCTTTTAACAAGCTGTTTTTGGAGTCGGAGTATCTGCCGGAGCGCCGGGCGCTTGTCTCCTGGCGCCGCAGGGGCAGTGCCCAGGGGCCCTTCGGGCTGCACATGCTGCGCGCGGACGCCCGGATCGAGGAAACCCTGGCCTATGAAACCAGCCGCCTTCATTTTGTGGGCCGGAACAACAGCCTGAGAAACCCTCAGGCCATCAGCGAAGGGGCGCCTTTGTCCAATAGCACCGCCTTTTCCAGCGACCCTGTCATGAGCCTTCAGGCCCAGCTCACCCTAAACCCCGGGGAGGAGGCCACGGTCACCTTCCTAAGCGGCCTGTTTGAAAGCCGGGAGGCGGCGCTGGGGGCCTGCGACGTGTTTTCCATTCCCCACCGGGTGGAGGACGCCATGGAGCGCTTCCGCCAGCAGAGCCGGATAGAGCTTAAGTATCTGGACATGCGGGGCAGCCAGTACAAGGCCTTTCAGAACATCATCCGCCAGATCTATTACCCCTTCAGGCATTATAGGGGCCCGGCGGAGAACATCCGGCGCAACTGGAGCGGGCAAAGCGCGCTGTGGCGCTTTGGCATCTCCGGGGATAACCCCATCATGCTTTTGCAGGTGAAGTCCACCGATGAGGCGGGGCTGGTGCGGGATGTGCTGAAGATCTATGAGTACATGGGCATTAACCAGGTGCGCGCCGATCTGGTGATTTTAGCGGAGGGGAAATACGGCTATGTGAGTGAGCTTAGCGACATGCTCTCCGGGATGACCAGCGCTTTGAGGATTTATGACAGCGCCCGGGAGAAATCCGGCATCCACTTTATTCACTCCTATGAGTTAAGCCCCTCTGACATGGACCTTTTATACACCGTGGCCAGCGTCGTCTTTACCGGCGAGACAGGCATTTACTTCAGAAAGAGCAACGCCGCCCGCTAAGGGCAAAGGAGGGATTTGGATTGCCAGACAGCAAGACAGACCTTGAATTTTTCAACGGCTTTGGAGGGTTTGCCCGGGATGGGCGGGAGTATGAAATCCGCCTGGAAGGGGACAAGCGCCCGCCCGCGCCCTGGATCAATGTCATTGCCAACCGGGACTTTGGCTGCACCGTGTCTGAAACCGGGGCGGGGCTGACCTGGGCCTATAACAGCCGGGAAAACAAGATCACCCCCTGGTCAAACGACCCGGTGAGCGACCCGGCGGCCGAGGCCATCTATATCCGGGACAACATGACCGGGCGGGTGATGTCCACCGCCTCCCTGGGACGCCGGGACGGCCACTACCGGGTGCGTCATGGCTTTGGCTACAGCCTGTTTTCCCATGAAGAAGGCGGGATAAACCAGAACCTGAAGGTGTTTGTGCCGGTGGATGACCCGGTGAAGATCTGGGAGCTGGAGCTGGAGAACTGCGCGGGGCGGGAGTTGAGCCTGACGCTGACCTACTATGTGGAGTGGGTGCTGGGCGAGGACCGAAACCGCACCAACCCCTATATCCTCACCTCCTTTAACAACGCCCGGGAGTATCTGGCGGCGGAAAACGTCTATCACCAGGAATACCGCCAGTACAGCGGCTTTATCTTTTCCTCACAGCGCGTGGTGGGCTACACCGGGGACCGGCAGGAGATTTTCGGGCGCGGCGGCAGCGTGCAATCGCCTTTGAAAATTGAAGAGGGCCTTTCCAACACCACCGGCGTGGGGCTTGATTCCTGCGGGGCGATTCAGGTGTCCGTAAGTCTGGGGATGGGGGAGAAGCGCAGGCTGGTCTTTGGCCTGGGCTATGGCCGGGATGACGACATCCCCGCCCTGTGCGCCAAATATCAAAGCCCGGGGGCTGTGGAGTGGGCCTATGAGGCCGTGGCGCAGTTTTGGGAGCGCCAGCTGGGAACAGTTCAGCTGCGCTCTAAGGACCGGGCGGCGGATATCATGTTTAACGGCTGGCTGCTTTATCAGACGATCGTCTGCCGGATGTTTGCCCGGACCGCGTTTTATCAAAACGGCGGCGCCTATGGCTATCGGGATCAGCTGCAGGACGCCATGGCCCTGGTGCACACCCGCCCGGACATGCTGAGGGAGCAATTGCTGGTGGCCGCCTCCCGCCAGTTTCCGGAAGGGGATGTGCAGCACTGGTGGCATCCGCCCAGCGGCGTTGGGGTCAGAACCCGCATCAGCGACGACCTGCTGTGGCTGCCCTATGTGACGGCGGAATACATCCAGTCCACCGGAGACTGGGGGGTATTAAACGAAAAGACGCCCTACATCACGGGCCCTGTTCTGGCGGAGGGGCAAAAGGACATGATGATCACCCCGGAGGTAAGCCAGGAGCAGGACAGCCTGTATGAGCACTGCAAGCGGGCCATCGCGCGCACCCATATGGGGGAGCATGGCCTGCCGCTTATGGGCGGGGGCGACTGGAACGACGGCATGGACAACGTGGGCATTGAAGGCCGGGGGGAGAGCGTCTGGCTGGGCTGGTTTTTCTATGCGGTGCTGGACCGCTTTATCCCTCTGGCCCAGCACATGGGGGAGGGGGCTTATGCGGAAAGCCTGGTCACCCTGAAGGCGGCCTTAAGGGAGAGCATTGACAAAAACGCCTGGGACGGCCAGTGGTACCTGCGGGCCTTTTATGATGACGGCAGCAAGATGGGTTCCCACGAGAATGAGGAATGCCGGATAGACTCTATCAGCCAGTCCTGGAGCATCCTCTCAGGGGCGGGGGACCCGAAAAAATCAAAGCAGGCCTTTGCCTCCGCCTGGGAGCACCTGGTATTGGAAAAGGAGGGCGTGTCTTTGCTGTTAACCCCTCCCTTTGACAAAACGGAGAAAAACCCTGGCTATATCAAGGAATATTACCCTGGTGTGCGGGAAAACGGCGGGCAATACACCCATGCGGCCATCTGGCTGGCCGCCTCGGCCGCCCTTTTGGGGGAGAGCGAACGGGCCAGGCAGCTATTTTCCATGCTCAACCCCATCAACCACGCCCTGACCCAGGAGGCGGCGCTGGTCTATGAGAACGAGCCCTATGTGATGAGCGCGGATATCTCCTACAAGGCCCCCTGGACGGGGCGGGGGGGCTGGAGCTGGTACACCGGCTCCAGCGGCTGGATGTATCAGGGGATGCTCAAATACTTCCTGGGCCTGCGCCGGGAGGGGGACAGCCTGATCCTCTTCCCCTGCGTGCCCGCCCGGTTTGGGGATTTTGACATTCACTACCGCCACGGTTCCGCGCTGTATATTATTCAGGTGAAGGTGCTGACCGACAGCGCCGTAGCCCGGGAGGAGATACGCGTCAAGCTGAAGGACGACGGCCAGGAGCATCGGATTACGGTTGAAACCGGCTGCGCCTGCGGCTAAGGAGAAGAAACAAAAAAACCATGGTATTAGGCGCTTTCGGCTGTTTATGATAGTATTGTAGGCGCGGCGCAAAGGGCTGAATCTTTTGCGCAAGGGCCTCTTACATCGTGATATTTTTTAAGGAGAAGCATAAAGATGAGCATTCAGGAAAAAACCATCAACACCCTGCGCGTCCTTTCCGCCGAAATGGTGCAGAAGGCCAACAGCGGCCACCCCGGCGCGCCCATGGGCATGGCGCCCATGGCCTATGCCCTGTGGCTTAAAACCATGAAGCATGACCCCGGCAAGGCGGACTGGGCGGACAGGGACCGGTTTATCCTGTCCAACGGGCATGCCAGCGCGCTGCTTTATTCCCTTTTGCATCTTGGCGGTTATGAGATGCCCATGGAGCAGATCAAGCAGTTTCGCCAGTGGGGCTCCATCACGCCGGGGCATCCGGAGCACGGGCTGACCCAGGGCGTGGACACCACCACGGGCCCCCTGGGCCAGGGCTTTGCCAACGCGGTGGGCTTTGCGATTGCGGAGAGCATGCTGGCGGCCAAGTTCAACAAGCCGGAGTACCAGGTGGTGGACCACCATACCTATGTGTTTGCGGGGGACGGCTGCATGATGGAGGGCATCGCCAGCGAGGCGGCCTCCCTGGCGGGGACGCTGAAGCTAAACAAGCTGACGGTGCTGTATGACGACAATGAGATCAGCATTGAGGGCGACACGGACCTGGCCTTCCGGGAGGATGTGGGCGCCCGTTTTGAGGCCTATGGCTGGCAAGTGATCAAGGTGAAAGACGGCAACGACTACCGCCAGATATTGGAAGCGCTTGAGAAATCCAAGGACGCCGCAGCGCCCACCCTGATCATCTGCCCCACCTTCATCGGCTTTGGCAGCCTGAGCAAGCAGGGCAAGGCCAGCGCCCACGGCGAGCCCCTGGGGGCGGAGGACCTGGCCCAGACCAAGGCCGCCCTGAACATGACGGGCGAGGCCTTCACCGTTTCCCCTGAGGTTTATGACCATGCGGCGGAGTGCCTAAAGCACGGCCAGGACGCCAGGCTTAGGTGGGAGGCGATGTTTGCGGCCTATGAGAAGGCCTATCCCCAATTGGCCCGGGAATGGCGCCAGTGGCACAGCCAGCTGTCCTATGAGGAGCTGCTGAAGGACGAGGCCCTAAGCCCTCTTAAGGAAAAGGCGGAGGCCACCCGCGCCAGCTCCGGCGATATGATCGGCCTTTTGGCCCAGCGCGTGCCCAACCTGGTGGGCGGCTCCGCGGACCTGGCCCCCTCCAACAAATCCTATATCACAGATGGGGGCGACTACAGCGCTGAGAACCGCCAGGGCCGCAACCTGCGCTTTGGCGTGCGGGAGCACGGCATGGCGGCCATCTGCAACGGCATCGCGCTGCACGGCGGGCTTAAGGTGTTCTGCGCCACCTTCTTTGTTTTTACAGACTATATGAAGGCGGCGATGCGCCTCTCAGCCATCATGCAGCTGCCTGTTATCTATGTGCTCACCCATGACTCCATCGGCGTGGGGGAGGACGGCGCCACCCACCAGCCCATCGAGCACCTGGCCGCCCTCAGGGCCACGCCGGGCATGCGGCTTATCCGCCCCTGTGACGCCAATGAGACGGCGGATGCCTGGCTGATGGCCATCAGCGCCCAGGGCCCCACCACCCTGGTTCTCACCCGGCAAAACCTGACCCAGTACGCGGAAACCAAGGGCGGCGTTAACAAGGGCGCCTATGTCCTGCGCGCGCCAGGGCAGGCTGTGCCGGAGCTTATCCTGATGGGCTCCGGCAGCGAGATGGGTTTGCTGAAAGACGCGCAGGCTGCGCTTCATGACAAGGGCATTGAGGCCGCTGTCGTCTCCATGCCGTCGATGGAACTGTTCTTAAAACAGCCCCAGTCCTACCGCGACCAGGTACTCCCGCCGGGCGTGCCGTCCCTCGCCGTCGAGGCGGCCGCCACCCTCGGCTGGCACGAATGGGTC
>ENA-UOUL01002410-UOUL01002410.1-bioreactor-metagenome-genome-assembly--contig:-NODE-2410-length-21914-cov-6.803957_pt1 | contig 21914 bp, 18 predicted proteins | sample MGYA00249838_ERZ747220 | MGnify/ENA primary metagenome ERZ747220 (study PRJEB28778, sample SAMN05720191) | bioreactor metagenome | isolation source: Anaerobic biogas reactor | place: USA:Washington...
CGGGCGGAACGGCCACAGGTTTTTTGTATAAAAAGAGGGTTTCACTTACAAAAGGAGCCGGATCGCCCGACCAGAATTTTTTCGCATCTTCTGCGAGCGTGATCCGGGGAAGGAGCGGCAGACTTGTTCCGTCTTCACGATATGAAGTTTTCCGGAGAACCCCGTCACGAAGCAGAACTTCTGCGTAATCACCGGAAAGCAGCACATCAAGTCGCGACCGAATGTCTTGCGCTTCCGCTGTCAGGATTCCTCCGATAATCAGCAGAAACAGAACAAGTCTTCTCATTTATCTCCCCTTGTAAAACACGCGGACCTGCTTGTACAGTCCTTCTCCCTCGCTCTTGGTGTCAACATCGCCGATGTCGTTCAGCGTTGTGTGAATAAGCCGGCGTTCGAACGGGTTCATCGGCTCAAGCAGCATGGATCCCCTGCTCGTACGAACCCGGTCTGCGGTGGTATAGGCGAGGCGAACCAGTGTTTCCTCTCGCCGGATCCGGTAATTTTCCGAGTCCAGAATAACCCGGGTACCTTCGTGTCCGAGTTTTCCCGAATACACATTCGCCAAGAGCTGCAGTGCGTCGAGATTCTTACCCTTCCGTCCAATCAGGATGGAAGAGCTGGGCGAATTGAGCCGGAGCCCAATCTTGCGCTCCTCACGGGAAACAACATCAACCGTAACATCGTAACCCATTTTTCTGATCATTGAGGCCACAAAATCAACCATGGCTTTCTCATAATCATCCTGCGGAAGCGGATCCTGGAAGAGGGCGGTTCGGCGGGGAGCTTCACGATCCTGCTTCAGGTTTCCATCCGGGGTGTTTTGCACCGCGTCGTCAGTATGAACACAGATTTTGACAAAGCCTTTCTTGAAAATGCTGTTCTTCTGTGCTTCCACAATCTCCACGTCAAACTGATCTTTTTCCAGACCAAGTTCTGCCGCGGCCAGCTCTATAGCCTCTTTTTCCGTTTTTCCTTCAAATTCGTATATCATGGTAACGCTCCTGGCGAAATAAAGTTACTTGCTTACAAGCGATAGTTCTTTTTTTGCGTGCATCATCTTGTTGATTACAACTTGTTGTCCCAGCGTAAGAATGTTCGAGAACGTCCAGTAGAGCAGAAGCCCCGCCGGTGCATTATAGAACAGGAAGAAGAACATGAGCGGCATACCGTACATCATGAACTTCATGGATCCCTTCTGCGCAGTGGCAGTCGGAGTCTGGGTAACTTTGCTGAACAAGAGCTGTGAAACAACGTAAATTATGGGCAGGAGCCGCAATTCTCCCCAGTTCACAATGGGAACCAGGAAGGGCAACTGCATGAGACTGTCTCCGCGGGAAAGATCGGGGATCCATCCGGGAATGAACATTGCACCGCGGAATTCAAAGTAGTTGTTGAAAAGATTGTACATCGCGAAAATAAGCGGGAACTGGATAACCAGCGGTAAACAGCCGGAAAGGGGATTGTACCCGGACGACTGATAGAACTTCGCCATTTCTTCGTTGAGTTTCTTGGGATCGTTCTTGTACTTTGCCTGAATCTCCTGCATTTTCGGAGCATGTTCCTGCATTTTCAGGGTTGCTTCGGTGCTTTTCTTGGTAAGCGGGAAAATGACGATTCTCATGAGTATGGTCATAAGCAGTATGGAAATACCCCAGTTCGGGATCATTTTATAAAACAGTTCCATGATTGCTTTGAGAAGGAATTCAAGCGGGGCAAGAATACCGCTCGATTCCACCATTTCATTCAACCGCGCATCGGTTAGAAGATACGGGTTATTGGTTGCCACATTGTACCGGGCCAGTTCACGTTCAGTCCGGGGTCCGAGATAAAAACGCCAGGTATCCGTTACCTGCCGTCCCGTAACCGGCGCGCGGACCAGTATCATCTGGGAAACCGGCTTTTTCGGATCTTTGGAAATTGTGGAGTAGGTTACGCCCTGAATCGGTATTTCCGGGAGCGCTACAATCGTAAAATACTTTCCGGCCATCGCGGACCAGGTAAACCGGCTGGAAATGGACTTGGTATTTCCCTGATTCAGGGTTACCGTTTTCTTTTTTCCGTCCAAAAGATAGTAAAACTTCCGGTATTCATACCGGTCCTGCTTCTGGTCCCATTCAGGGCCGATCTGCGGAGAGGTACGAAGACTGTACGCCGCGTTGCCAAACTGGAGTCCTTTCAGGGTTTCATCGCCGTCTATTGTTACTTTCAGCTCGAAGAGATAGTCGTCCGGCGCGAAAGAATATTGCTTGACCAGGGTAAAATTGCTCGTGGTACCATCCGCGTTCCGTACGGAAAACGTCCGGTAAAAGCCTATCGCGGTATCGCTGATTTTCCGTACATTAAAAAGTTCATCGACTACCTTGCCGTTTTCCTGCCCCAGGACCAGAGAAAACGCCCGATTGTCATCATGGCTGTACGCCATTTCGATCGGGTCTCCGTTATCCCGGTGCTCCTTGAGCTGATAGGAAACAACATCGCCGCCGCGGTTCGTAAAGATAACTCGTACCAGATCGGTTTCAATGGTATACCGGGCTTCAGCCACCGGATTTTTCGCGTCTTCTTCGGTGTCAATGGTTTCTGTGGCAGCGGAATCCGCTTCATTGGTAATAACCGTATCATCAACGGCGGTAACGAGCGCGGTGTCGCCGGAAAGAGTTTCTTCCGTGACGGGTTCATTTACCATTTCAATGCTACGGGGAGCCGCTTGCGCCGTCTCCTGCGGGGGAAACAGTTTTGCCTGAAGGGTGAATCCCAGAACGATAACCAGGGTGGAAAGAATAATCGCTATTACCGTATTTTTTTCCATAGTGCTAGTAGCTCCTTTTAGGGCTTATTCCTTCGAAGTCAGGGCACCGGATCGTATCCACCCGCATGAAACGGATGGCAGCGCAGAATACGTCGAACAGCAAGATACAAACCCTTTGCCGGTCCGTATTTTGTAATCGCTTCATACGCATACGATGAACATGTCGGGTGGTACCTGCACGAAGGAGGAAAAAGCGGAGAAAGAAATCGTTGATACAGGCGGATTACTCCGCGCAGTATGTTCGTCAGAATTTTATTCATGTATTTCCGACCAAAGGCCGGCCTTCCTGAAAAGCTTTTCAAGCTGTGTTTTCCGTTCCGGAAAGGAATCTTTCCCCGGAAAAACCAGGACTGCCATATCGAAACCGGTTGCCAGATTTTGCCTGCAAAGACGGTATGCTTCCCGACTTAACCGGCGGGAGTAATTCCGCGCTACTGCGTTTCCATATCCGCGCGGAAAAGTAAATACTACCCGGTTCTGTTCGCACCCGTTGGGAAGGATAAAAATTTTTATCCCGTCCGCGTAATATTTTCTTCCTTTTCGAAATACTGTCTGAATGGCAGCGGAACGCCGGAGGCGTTCCGCCTTGGGAAATCCTGAGCGTTTCACAGCTCACAACACAATTAATACGGTTTCTTTTCGTCTGATACCGAAAGCTTGTAGCGTCCCTTTGCTCTCCGCCGTTTGAGAATTGCGCGTCCTCCGCGGGTAGCCATGCGGGCACGGAAACCGAACTTCCGGTTGCGTTTGACTTTGCTGGGTTGATATGTCCGTTTCATGGAACTTTAGACTCCTTTATTTGTAAGAACCCTGACTTGTGCAAGACCGGTTCAAATGATCAAAATTCTACCCCTAAAACAGGGAGTGAAGTATACCGCACCACCGCGAAGCTGGTCAAGACAACCTTACTCCGGCTTCCCTTTGCGTATACTGCTTTGCAGCCGGGTCAATACATCCTTGAGCGGATCATCAAGTGTTTCGTCAACCGGAACCGCCGCTTCGTTTTCGTCAACAACACGGGAAACGCCGCCTCCGACCGGGGTATCCTGCCGATGGTAGGGAACTGAACAAACTGACGAAACTCGGATTATCATTGCAGTTATTCCCAGCTCGGGGAACTGCGCGGCCAATTCGTGAAGGGCTTTTTTCCTGATCATCTGCAGTTGCTGGCTCCATCCGGGATGATCAACCTCAACGATAATGCTTCCCCGGTTTACGTCCAAAACTTTGCTGTGCGCGGCAATACGCTCGCCTACAATCGTTTTCCAGCTGTGTATAAACCGGTCGGCCTGTTCAAAATTTTCCCGTTCAAGAGAATCAAAAAGCCGCGAGATTATCTCTGCCGCCGATCGTACCTTTTTATCCATTCCAGGTTCCTTCGCTTACATGATACACCCTGGTAGAAGAACGTTTATACCGTTCATACGGTTCTCCCGGTAAAAACGTGCAAAACAGTTGATCATATTCGGGAAGCAAGGCGGTAAACCGCTGCCGCTTGTCCGGATCCAGCTCAAGCATCACGTCGTCCATAAGCAGAACCGGTTTTTTTCCGTTCTTTTCCGTGTAAAACCGCGCTTGCGCGGTCCGCAGCAACAGCGAAAGCAGCCTTCTCTGACCGGTCGACGCAGTCGGGACAAAAGCCGTTCCTTTCCGCACAAAGCGGATTCGATCGCGGTGCGGACCGGAAGTACTCGTTCCGAGTGTACTGTCCAGCTCTCGACGTTCCGCTAGACTGACCAGAATGTCGGACAGTGTATCCTTTTTCCAGGACGGGGAATACTCTATCGAGACCCCTTCAATACCGCTTACCTCGCGATACAGCCGGGCGAAGACCTGGTTGAAGTCCCTGATGGTTTTTTCCCGGCGTTCAATTACTTCCATACCCGCTTCCGCAAGCTGTGTATCCAGGATATCCAGCATGTCATACCGTTTTTCCCGGATTATGGAGTTTCGGGTTTTAAGCACCTTTTTGTACTTCCGCAGAACATCGATGTAGGAACTGTCATACATGGAAAGCGACTGGTCAATGAAAAACCGTTTCCTTTCAGGGTTCCCGGTTGCAAAATCAAGATCGTCATGACAAAAAAGAACACAAGGAATGGTATCAACCAGTTCCTTGCGGTCGGTTATGTTTTTGGCGTTTTTCTCGATACGCTTTTTTCCATCCTGGTAGACCACGGAAATGGTGTGGGTCCGGTCGCCGGAATCGCGGAAAAGAACCCGTATGCTGTAAGCACCGGTTCCCCGGGCTGCCAGTTCGGCATCATTTCGTGTGCGGAATGATCCACCGTACGCTGCGACATACAAACTTTCCAGAATGTTCGTTTTCCCCTGCCCGTTGTCGCCTACAAAGAACACCTCGCCGGACAACAAATCCAGCGTATCGTTGCCGATATTCCGGTAATCGGTGAATGAAACAGATAAAAACGGCACCGCGGACTACTATTCCATCTGCATGGGCATGATGATGTGGAAGAAGTCTTTCGCGGGTTCAGCCTTGAGTGTTACTGCCTTCATCGGTTCGGTAAATTCAAAACAAACCCGTTCGGAACCGATTACCTTGAGCGGTTCTTCCATGTAGAGGTAATTGAGCGCTATGGTAATTTCTTCACCGTCATACCGGCAGGGTATTTCTTCCCTGGCTGTTCCTATTTCCGTTTCCTGTGAGCTTATGGTAAGCGATCCCGGACCAACCGTCATGTAAATCCTGCGGGACTTTTGTTCAACCAGCAGGGCGACGCGTTTGAGTGCTTCCACCATATCTTTGGTGTCAACCTCAAAACTGTGCTCCTGGCTCTCGGGAATTACCCTGCTGTAATTGGGGAACTGACCCTCAATAAGCACCGAAGAAAACTCATAGTTGGCGAAACGGAAAAATACATTCTTTTCTCCAACCGCAATAGCCAGAGGTCCTTCATCATGGGCGCGACGATTGATGAGGGACAAAATTTTGGGAGGAATGATGACGCCCCTGAAGTCCGGAATTGCAATACCGAATTCCTTGGAAATAAACGCAAGACGGCGTCCGTCCGTCGCGACCAGCTGCAATTTTTCGTCAACCTTTTCCATGTACACACCATTCATGAAATAGCGTGTCTCATCATCGGAAACGGAAAATACCGTCTGGTTAATCATTTCCTTGAAATCTTTAACCGGAACCTCAAAAAAGGACAAATTCTCGGGAACGGTAAATTCAGGATACTTGTCGCTTGATATGCTTTTTAACTGGAACCGGGCTTTTTTGGTAGCGGGACGAATAAAAATCTTGACATCATTTTGCTCGAACTCAATTTCCCCGGGAGGAAGCGACGATATGATACTCATGAACTTGTCGCAAAATACCGTTGTTGAACCGCCTTCCTGTACATCCACCGGAATTCTGGTTTCAAAATTGACTTTGATGTCGGTTGCGCGAATGGTAAGGGATCCGTTGTCAGCGGAAAGAAGAACATTGGAAAGTATGGAAATATTGTTCTTTGTGGCAATTATTTCCTGAGCGATGGAAATTTCCTTCAAAAGAGCGTCCCGATCAAAACTGAATTTCATAGTTCCTCCAATTCAGGCTATTCATATTAATATATATATAATAGCAGTAACAATAATAGGGCTTGTTGAAATCCGGATAACCCGAATTTGTTCTTGCAATACAAGGATTTACACCTTTAACAACTTGCTTATTACCAAAACCCTGTTATACACATATCAACAGAATCTGGCAATTTGAAATTCTGTCCACAGCATGGTAGCATGATATGAACAGATCATAAACAACTTTTAACTGTTATAATCCTTTATCAATTCCTTGATTTTATTGATCGTCATTTCAAGAGTCGGTTCCGCTTTCAGGCGTTCCTCTATTTTCTGACATCCATGCATAACGGTACTGTGGTCGCGACCGCCGAATTCAATACCGAGTTCGGTCGTTGAATATTCTGTAATCTCACGGGCAATGAACATGGCAAGCTGACGGGGAAACGAAATGGCTTTGGTGCGCTTTTTCCCGCGGATGTCGGCATACGAAAGGGAAAAATACTCCGCTACGACTTTCTGGATGGTTTCAACCGTAACGTTTTTCTGTCTCGGAGAGCCAAAGGAATCCCGAAGCTGCTGTTGCGCTACCTCGAGCGTTACCGGCTTTTTGGTCAGTTCAAAGTAGGCAATGAGTTTGGTCAGGGATGCCTCAAGATCACGGACATTGGACGATATGTTTTTCGCGATGAGATTGATAACTTCCTGGGGAATGGAAACACCCCGTTGTTCAAGCTTCATGGAAAGAATGGCACAGCGGGTTTCATAGCTTGGCGGAAGAAGATCCACCGTGAGTCCGCGTTCAAAGCGTGACCGCAGGCGTTCGGAGAGGTTCTTCAGTTCGGAAACGGGCCGGTCACAGGTAAAGATAATCTGCTTGCTTGCGTCATACAGTGCGTTGAACGTATGAAACAACTCTTCCTGGGTCTCGTTTTTTTTCTGCAAAAAGTGAATGTCATCTATAAGGAGAACATCCGCGGTACGGTACTTGTTCTTGAATTTCTGGGTGGTTGAGGTTTTAATCGCGTCTACGAACTCGTTGGTGAAGTTTTCCGCGGTAATATAGATAACCTTGTTGCCCCGTTCCTTCCAGGAAAGATTTCCGATAGCCTGCATGAGATGGGTCTTTCCGAGACCGACGCCTCCGTAGATAAGACAGGGGTTATACGCCAAACCGGGATTCTTCGCTATGGCTATGGCGGCGTTTGCCGCAAACGAATTGTTCTCTCCGATTACGAAATTTTCAAAGGTATAGTCGTTCCGGAGCTGCGGGTGGTTTTCGCGGGGCACCGGCTGAATAACGCGCGCCACCGGAGCAGAGCGTGCCGCCGAGCCGGAATTCTCGGGGTGGTCACCGGATTCCCGGGCGGCCGGATGTTCTTCCCGTTTTCTGGTCTTTACTTCGAACACTATTCCGATTTTATGCCCGGAAAGATCATACAAGGTGTTTTCTATTTGATTCTGATAGCGTTGAACAACCTGATCCCGATAAAAAGCAGAGGGAACTGATACGACAACAGAGGATTCGAGGGAGGTTTCATACTCCATATTGAACCACATCGCGAATTCCTGTTCGGTAAGTTCTGATTTTAACTGATTGAGTGCTTCTTTCCAAAATATGCTGTAGTCCCAGTTACCCATAGCGCGCATTATACCCCTTCTTTACTTTTTTTGACAATGACGATATTATACAATTCACGCGTTTCTACTATATAAGGATACAAAATGAGTTCGGCCACTTATTCAGCAAGCAATATTACAGTTCTCAAGGGTCTTGAAGCTGTCCGCAAAAGACCGGGTATGTATATCGGATCAACCGGACCGGACGGTCTGCATCATCTGGTCTACGAAGTTGTAGATAACTGTATCGACGAAGCAATGGCGGGTCATTGTGACACAATTACCGTCGTTCTTGAAAAGAACGATGTTGTACGTGTCGAGGACAATGGACGCGGAATTCCCATTGATATTCACGAGGGAGAAGGGGTAAGCGCCCTTGAACTCGTTTTGACCCGTCTTCATGCCGGTGGTAAGTTTGACAAGGGCTCCTACAAGGTCTCCGGCGGTTTGCATGGTGTCGGTGTTTCCGTTGTAAACGCGCTTTCTGTCTGGCTCGAGGCGTTTGTCTCGCGTGACGGGTATGTGCATCATCAGAAATATGAAAAAGGCTCACCGATTGAATCGATCAAACGGTTGAACGAGACGGACAAGCATGGAACCACCATACGATGGATGGCCGACAATTCCATATTTACCGAGACAACCACGTACAACTTTGATGTACTGACTACCCGGCTCCGGGAACTGGCCTTTCTCAACAGTGGTATAACCATTGTTCTCCGCGATGAACGGCTTACGACGCCAAAGGAAATGACGTTTTCCTTTGAAGGGGGCATTCGTCACTTTGTTTCTTTTCTCAATGAGAATAAAACCCCTCTTCATCAGGAACCCATCTATATTGACGGGGAACGCGACGACATCATCGTTGAGTGTGCCCTCCAGTACAACAATTCGTATGCGGAAGCGATGTTCAGCTATGTAAACGACATCAATACCCGTGAGGGCGGAACGCACCTGGTGGGGTTCCGGAGCGCGCTTACCCGCGTTCTGAATGAATTCCTCAAGAATTCCAAATTCGCCAAGAAGATGGACGAGAATTTCTCCGGGGATGACGTACGCGAAGGCCTCACCGCAGTCCTCTCGGTAAAGGTTCCCGAACCCCAGTTTGAGGGACAGACAAAGACCAAGCTCGGAAATTCCGAGGTCCGCGGCATTGTAGAAAGCTTTGTCAACGATCAGCTTACGCTCTATTTTGAACAGAATCCGGATATAATCACCGCCATCCTTGAAAAAGGGGTTCTGGCGGCAAAGGCCCGTATCGCCGCCCGCCAGGCGCGCGACACGACCCGAAAGAAAAACTCCATCGACGGGGCGGGTCTTCCCGGAAAACTCGCCGACTGTTCGGAAAAAGACGCGAGCAAATGCGAAATCTACATTGTTGAGGGAGACTCGGCCGGCGGTTCCGCCAAGATGGGCAGAAACCGCAGGTTCCAGGCCATCCTTCCTCTGTGGGGCAAGATGCTCAATGTTGAGAAAACCCGCATAGACAAGGTAATAGGCAACGACAAACTCCAGCCGGTTATCGCGAGTCTCGGCGCCGGTATCGGTGAAACATTCGATGTAACGAAGCTCCGCTATCACAAGATCATCATCATGGCCGATGCCGACGTTGACGGCTCCCATATCCGGACCCTCCTGCTCACCTTCTTTTACCGCTACATGGAACCGCTTGTAAAAGAGGGGCATGTGTATCTCGCCATGCCGCCCCTGTACAAGATTACCTGTGACAAGAAGATTCAATACGCGTACGATGACAAGGAAAAAGAACGTGTTATCAGGGAATTGGGAAAAGATCCCGAGAAGATTAACATTCAGCGCTACAAGGGTCTTGGTGAAATGAATCCCGATCAGTTGTGGGAAACAACCATGGATCCGGATCGCCGGAAGATGATGGTGGTGACCCTTGAAGATACTGTAGAAGCGGACCGGACCTTTACCACGCTCATGGGCGAACAGGTAGAACCCCGCAGAAAATTTATAGAAGACAATGCCATATACGTGTCCAATCTGGATGTGTAATACAATAATGGTGTACAACCAGGAGTTATCGTTCAATGGATGAACAGAACCAGCTGGATAAGCCCAAAGGCGAGCTGATCCCCATACCCATAGAAACGGAAGTACGAACCGCGTACTTGAATTATGCCATGTCCGTTATCGTGAGCCGTGCGCTTCCCGATGTCCGCGACGGGCTCAAACCGGTACACCGGCGAATCCTGTATTCAATGGAAGAGATGGGTATTCGTTCGAATACCCCGTTCAAGAAGTGCGGACGTATCGTCGGTGACGTTCTCGGTAAATACCATCCTCACGGTGACCAGTCCATCTACGACGCCCTTGTCCGTCTGGCCCAGGATTTTTCCCTGCGGTATCCCGTTGTCCAGGGTCAGGGAAACTTCGGCTCCGTGGACGGCGACCCGCCCGCGGCAATGCGTTATACAGAAAGCCGGCTTACCAAAATAGCCGAATCCATAATCGAAGACATCAAGAAAGAGACAGTAGACTTCGGGCCGAACTACGACGACTCGATGCAGGAACCCCAGGTTCTTCCCGGCGCCTTTCCCTTTCTTCTCGCGAACGGCGCGAGCGGTATCGCGGTCGGTATGGCCACAAACATGCCTCCGCACAACCTGAATGAAATAATGGCCGCGGTAGCCGCCTACATCGACAATCCCGACTGTACCATAGAAGACCTGATGACCCACATGAAGGGTCCGGACTTTCCGACCGGCGGGCTCATATTCGGCCGGCGGGGAATTCGACAGGCGTTCAAGACCGGACGCGGCAAGATTATCGTACGCGGACGGTTTACCATCGAGGTGGACAAACGGGGCAAGGAAACGATCATCTTCTCCGAGATTCCGTATGCGGTAAACAAGGCAAACCTTATAACCCGTATCGCCGAACTCGTCCGCGACAAGGTAATAGACGGCATCTCAGAAATACGGGATGAATCCGACCGCGACGGCATACGCATCGTTATCGAACTCAAGCGCGGCGCATTCGCCAAGATTGTGCTCAACCAGCTGTTCTCCCGGACCGCGCTCCAGTCGTCCTTCGGCGTAATAAATCTGGCGCTCGTACGGGGCCGCCCGGAAACGCTCAATCTCAAGCAGCTTATCCAGTACTTCGTGGAACACCGGGTGGATGTGGTTACCCGCCGGACCCGGTTTGACTTGCGAAAGGCGGAAGAACGGGCGCACATCTTGCGCGGTCTCGTTATCGCCCTCGATAACATTGACGAAGTCATTGCCATCATCAAGAAGGCGCGGAACGTCGACGCGGCAAAGAATGCCCTCATGGAGCGGTTCGAGCTCTCCGACGCCCAGTCTCAGGCAATCGTGGACATGCGCCTCGGCAAGCTCACCAGTCTCGAAACCGAGAAAATACTGAAAGAATTGGAAGAGATCGAATCCCTCATCGCGCACCTGAAGGACCTGCTCGCCCATCCGCCCAAGATTCTTGCCCTCATCAAGGAGGAGTCGGTGGCCCTCGCGGAGAAATTCGGCGACAAGCGGCGGACGGACATCATTGCGGACGAAGTGGAAGAAATCAATATTGAAGACCTGATCCAGAAAGAGGAAATGGTTATTCTCATTTCCAATCTCGGGTACATCAAGCGGGTTCCTGCATCGGCATACAAGAGTCAGAACCGCGGCGGGAAGGGCTCGAACAGCGCCAAGCTCGCGGAAGACGACTTCCTCAACCAGCTCTTTATCGCCTCGACCCATGATCATGTGGTTTTCATTACCAACGCGGGCAAGGCGTACTGGCTCAAGGTGCATGAAATCCCCGAGGCGAACCGTACCAGCCGCGGATCGCACATCAAGGCGCTTTTGGCCATTTCTTCCGACGAGGAAATAACCACTGTTGTTTCACTCAAGGATTTCAGCGATACCGAGTACCTGCTCATGGCAACCTCGGGCGGTGTGGTCAAGAAAGTGGCGACAAGCTCGTTCAAGAATGCCAAGACCCGGGGCATCATCGCCATACGCCTCGACGAGGGCGATCATCTGGTCAGCGCCACGCTCACGAGCGGGGAAGACGAGATCATGCTCATTACCCGGCACGGCCGCGCGCTCCGTATGCACGAACGCGATATCCGGGCCCAGGGCCGGGCGTCCCGCGGTGTTACCGGTATCCGGCTTACCTCCGGCGACGAGCTTGCCGGCGCGCTCCGGGTAAACGACGAAGCAAAGATTCTGGTTATGACCGAGTGCGGATACGGCAAGCGGGTCAACTTCTCGGAGTTCACCCCGCACGGACGGGCAACCGGCGGCCAGCGTATCTATACGCTGGGAGACAAGACCGGTGAACTCGTCGGGCTTATCACGGTAAAGGATTCCGATGAAGTGGTGTGCATCACGAGTCAGGGCAAGACGCTCCGGGTTCGCTCCGACGCGATATCCCAGATGGGCCGTTCCGCCCAGGGTGTGCGCATTCTCAATATCGACAAGCCGGACATGCTCATCGGTCTTGATACCGTGGCCCAGGAAGATGCCGATCCGGCTGATACAGAGGCCGGGGTAACGGAAATCGCTCAGGAACTTGATCTTGACGGATCGGACGAAGGGCCCCAAAATGATGGGTAACAAACGGTACAGAAAGGACCGTTTGCAATAAAGGAGGACCGTTTGGCGGCCGACCGGATATTTCCGGTTCCGCCAAACGGTTTTTTTATGCCCTGTCGGCCATTCTGTGGATTGACGTATGGGCAAATGTAACTATATTATAGCCATAACGGATATAAAATGGTTACCCTGACAGTTCGAAACATTCCAGAGATATTATTAAAGCACGTCCGGTTCTACGCAATCGGTTCCAGGCGAAGCGTCAACAGCGAGCTGCTCGTTCTTCTCGAAGAAGGCATGGCGGCTCGCTCACGTGAGGCCGCTGCCGATCGTCCCGCGGAATTCACGGCGGGAAGCCGGGACCGGCTCTGGAACGAACTGTGCGGATCCTGGGAAGATGATCAGGAAATCGCCGAGCGCATGGAGCGGGTATACCGGCTCAGAAGCGGCGAACGGAAAGGAGAACACAAATGATCCTTTTTGATACCGACGTCTGTCTTTCTCTCCTGTCCGGCAACCGGAAAATCCTCCAACAATTTGGCGCACTCATGGAAGAGATCTGTATACCCGCGCCTTGTGTAGAGGAATTGTATCTGGCGGCAGAACAGTCGCCCCGGCAGGAAGAAAACGGAAGAAGAATAGAACAATTCCTGGCAACGGTGCGGGTGCTCCATCCGGACGCGGAAACATACCGGTTAGCCGCCCGCATCAGAAACCGGCTGGACCGACGGGGTCGTGCGGCATCCCAAACGGATGTACTGGTATTCAGTCTGTCACGGGTCTTTTCAGCCCGGCTTGTGACCCTTCATGCAAGGCGCTACCGTTTCACGTGAAACATTAGAACCGTTGGGGAACGGTTATCCATCAGGCGGCTGCCGGATCATTCAGGTCCGGCAGCTTTTTTTGTTTCACGTGAAACAATGCGGGCGTTACTGTTCCGGAACAATCCGCCCGGAGCGGTTTTTCTTTATCGCCGAGTGAAGCTTCTTTTGCTCGAGCCGTTTGCGGACGGAGGCCCGGGTCGGTTTTGTCGGGCGGCGGGGGCGCTCTGTTTTCAGCGCGGACAGGATGAGCGCCTCCAGCCGGGCACGGGCCGCTTTACGGTTCGCGAGCTGAGAGCGGAATTCGTCGCAATGCAGGACAAGGGTGTCATCATGAGAAATGCGATTGCCCAGACGGTGGCGGAGGCGATCCGCTTCTTCCGGCGAGAGGCCGGAAAGGGATGAAAGGACGATCGCGGCAATGACCTTTGTGTTGACCTTGTTCACGTTCTGGCCGCCGGGTCCTCCGGAGCGCGCGAAGGTGAAAACGGTCTGTTGTTCAAGCGATGCAAGCAGTTCACTGCGGTTCATGGGTTTCTCCTTCTCCGGACAGCCAGGACGCCGGATTAACAGATCCTTCCAGCAACGCCTCGACGGAATCCGGAAGCGCGGCGAAGAAGTCGATGCCGGTTGCCGCCTCAACGGCGTCCACCGGGACCATATGGCCGGCGAGCGTTCCCGGGCCCTCGTCGGTATTGGGGAACAGAAAGCCGGCGGCTTTGGGGGGCCGGGAACGATAATCGAGGAGGACCTTGTAAAAGGCCGCCGGTACCCTGACCTGGTTATTCCCGATAGTAGTGTCCCCGGAAGAATAGACCGGACCGGTAGTAATGAAGACCGCGCCGTATTCTTTCGCCCATTGACGGGTCCGGTTTTCCAGGGTCAACCAGATTCCCCGGTTCAGCCGCGGGTGCTGGGGTGCTATGTTGCTGTAGTAAAAGCAGTCGCGCATGGCTTCCGGAGAAAAACGCATGTCCGCCGCCGGAGCGAGGTGTCCCCGGTCATACCCGGACCGGCGGTAATCGGAATCTTCCGCGCTGGTAACTTCGGGACGGCTGTCGGTGACAAACCGCGAGGCCCGCTTGACGAGTATGGTTTCCGCCTCTTCCGCGGTGAGTTCATACGCAACCCAGTCCGGATTGCGCCAGGTGTTGTTGTACTGCAGGGTATGTGCCGTGTACCGGACAACCGAAGCGCCCGGTTCGTATGCGGGCAGTTCAACAAGCGCGGCCGGAGGCGCGGAAAGTTGGGCGATGAGAAGAAAGACTCCTGAAAGAAACGAACCGTAGGTCATACGAGGTACTATACCATGAACCCGCTGGTGGTCAATGGGTCGGATAGTTAGGGGCGACTAACAAGCAGGTAATAAAAAAAGTGTTGACATGATTTATCGTGAGGCAGTACAGTCTCCATACTACAGAAAAAAACAAGGAGGAACGCCATGACCGCACGCACTTCATTCATTCCCGCATATGCCTTTAATAACTGTGTCGAGTATTCGGCAGCAGTAAGCGGCGCGTGTCCTGCGCGTTTCCCGGGTCAATAGAAGACGCGGCAAACACAAGCAAAGGATCAGCGCCCTGGAGGCCTGGTCCTTTTTTTATGCCCGTACACCACCCGTGCGGCATGATCCAGGGACCGGCAGGCTCTGTAACCAACAGCCTTCCCGGAGGAAGAACGTGTCACACACAAAAAAAATGTATCAAATAACCAGGAATCACTGGCCGCCGTACGGGCGGATTTCCCTGCTCTGGACCGTACTCGCCGGTTCCCGTTTGGGGTATTTTTCCGGAATAGCTCTCATGGCGCTGGAAGCCCTCATAACCTTTACCGGACCGGTCATTGTCAAACTGACCCTGGACAGCGTAATCGGAAGCGTACCGCCTTCCGTTCCGGCGCCCATGGACCGGCTTGCGCAATGGCTCCTGGGAGCCGGCTTCTCGGGCGGCGGGGTCCTTCCGCTGCCCGCGGGTGTTGTACCCGCAGCCGGGGAATGGATATGGCGCCCCTGGTTCCGGAGCCACCTGTGGGTTCTGGCGCTTGCCTTTATCGGCTGTATCCTTTTACAGGCAGTAGTGGGATTTCTCGCGTCGTACAGCGTGAACCGCGCCGCCGAGGCAACCGCGAAGCGGATGCGTGACCGGTTGTACGGGCACATACAGGATCTCCCCTATGAGTCCCTGCTCCGTGCGGATTCTGGCGACTGGCTCCAGCGCTGTACCACCGATGTGGATACTACCCGGCGTTTTATCGCGGCCGAGGCGCCCGAACTGGTCCGGACCTTCTTTCTGGTGGCGATCGCGCTTCCCATCCTGTTTTCCCTCAACGCGCGCCTGGCGCTCATCGGGTGCGCGGTCATGCCGGTCATCATTCTCTTTTCATTTTTCTTTCATGTGGTGGTAGCCCGCATTTTCCGCGGCGTTGATGAGCGGGAAGGGGTTCTTACCGGGATTGTGCAGGAAACGGTCACCGGAGTACGGGTGGTGCGTTCGTTTGCCCGTGAGGAGTACGAGACAGCCCGCTTCGCCGCGGCCAACGATTCGTTCAGGGACCAGGTGTACCGGCTGATCGCCTGGCTGGCGTTTTACTGGGGATTTTCCTCGTTTCTGGGGATTCTCCAGATCGCGGGCGTGATAACCGCCGCCCTGTTCTTCATGATCGACGGAAGTATTACCATCGGATTGCTCGTATTATTTATCACCTATGAACAGCAGATTCTCTGGCCGGTCCGCCAGTTTGGCCGGATCCTGGCCGATGCCGGGAAGATGTCTGTGGCGCTCGGGCGCATGGCGGAACTTCTTGCCCTGCCGCCGGAAGAGGAGCTGGAGGCCTGCTTCATTGACGAGTCCTGGGTTCCCGATACGGTTGAGTTCGAACACGTATCGTTCAGCTATCCCGACGGAACGGCCGTGCTCAAGGATATCAGTTTCAGCATGCGGGCGGGGGAACAGCTGGCCATTGTGGGCCCGACCGGAAGCGGAAAGTCGACGCTCGTTCATTTGCTCATCAGGCTCTATGAACCGGATTCGGGGAGGATTCTGCTCGGCGGTCGTGACATCCGGGAGATACCCAAACGGGTGCTCCGACAGAAGGTATCGCTGGTGCTGCAGGAAAGCTTCCTGTACGGCAAGACGATCCGGAACAACATTGCGGACGTGCAGGAGGAAGCGGACGAGGCGGCCCTGGTGGACGCAGCCCGCACCGCGGATTTTCACCGTGTGGCCGAGGGCTTCCCGCATCGATATGAAACCATGGTCGGCGAGCGGGGCGTTACCCTGTCCGGCGGCCAGCGGCAGCGTCTGGCGCTGACCCGCGCCCTCGCGCGCAAGGCGAATCTGCTGGTGCTGGACGACAGTCTGAGCGCGGTAGATACCGTGACGGACCTGCGGATACGGGAAAATCTCGGCGGGAGGGGCTGTATCATCATCGCGCACCGGCTTACCACGCTCGCTTCGGCGTCGAGGATACTGGTAATGGAAGACGGACGGATAACCGACCGCGGGACGCATGACGAGCTGTCCTCCCGCCCCGGGCTTTACCGTCGTCTTGCGGAATTGCAAAAAGCGCTCGGAAGGAGTGACAATGTCTGATACGACAACACAACGGCCGGAGGAGCAGGTTTTTTCCTCGCGGTTTAACGGACATACCTGGATGCAGATACTCCGGTACGGGAAGATGCTGTACCCCCGCATAGGGCTGCTGTGTCTCTGCATGATTGTTATGGCGGCCCTGGAAAGTTATGTGCCGCAAATGACGCGGTATGCGGTGGACACGTTGGTTCCGATACTGGGAAAGGAAGGGATTGAGGCCCGGATTGCCCTGTTCCTCGGAAAATTCGCGGGTCTCGCCCTGGTGCAGGGTAGTCTCATCTGGTTTTTCATTCTGGTTGCCGGTTCGATTGAGGTACGGATTGTACATAACCTCCGGGAACGGGGCTTTGCCCGGCTTCAGGAACTCAGTTTCTCCTACTATGACCGTACCCCGGCCGGCTGGATCATTTCCCGGATGACTTCGGACGCGCAAAAGCTCGGGGATACCATCGCCTGGGGCATTGTCGATCTCGTGTGGGGAACGGCCATCATGGTTTCCATCAGCGTGTACATGCTTGTCATGAACTGGCGGCTGGGTCTTTTTGCCCTGGCGTTCATGCCGGTTCTCCTCGCTGCGACTATCTGGTTCCAGATGCGCATTCTGCAGAATCAACGGAAAGCCCGCCGGGCAAACTCGCTTTTAACCGGCATGTTCAGCGAGGGACTCCAGGGAGCGCGGACCTCCAAGACGCTTGTGCTTGAGTCGGGAAACAAGGCCGAGTTTGCGGAAGAGAGCGGGCGGCTGCGCGGGTTTGCCGTCAGGGCCGCGCGGCTTTCCGCGCTGTACATGCCCCTCGTCATCCTTTTGGCGTCGAGCGGAACCGCGCTTGTGCTCGGCGCCGGGGGAAGGCTGGTCATGGACGGGCTTCTTTCGTACGGGGAGCTCATTGCGTTTATCGCGTATACCATGATGATCTTTGATCCGGCGCGGGAAGTTGCCCGGGTTCTCTCCGAATTTCAGGCCGCCCAGGCGAGCGCAGAGCGACTGGTTTCCCTCATTGAAACGGAACCGGAAATCGTTGACCTGCCGAACGCCCGTGCGGAAGGCTCCTTTTCGGGGGAAATCCGGTTTGACAACGTGTCGTTTGAATACGGCGACGGCACCTGGATCTTCAGGGATTTTTCCCTGGTCATTCCGGCCGGACAAACGGTCGCGCTTGTGGGTGAAACCGGAAGCGGAAAGTCCACCTTCGTGAACCTCATTTGCCGGTTTTATGAGCCGGTTTCCGGGCGGATCCTGGTGGACGGGACCGATTACCGGGAGTACACCCAGAACTGGCTGCACCGCAAGCTTGGGTATGTCCTGCAGACGCCGCAACTTTTTTCCGGAACCATCCGGGAAAACATCCGGTACGGCAGGCTGGACGCGACAGACGAAGAGATAGAAGACGCGGCGCGGGGAGCGAACGCGCTCGGGTTTATCCGGGAGCTTGAGTTCGGGTTCGATACCCGCGTAGGTGAGGGCGGCGCCCTGCTTTCCACCGGTCAGAAACAGCTCATCAGCCTTGCCCGGGCGCTGGTTTGCAACCCGGCGCTCATGATTCTGGACGAGGCGACCAGTTCAGTCGATACCGAGACGGAAGTTCTGGTGCAGGACGCGATCAACACGGTGCTCAAGGGGCGTACGAGTATCGTAATCGCGCACCGGCTTTCGACCATCCGGAATGCGGACCGGATCCTCGTCATGGAGGATGGTGAAGTTCTGGAAGACGGCAGCCATGACGAACTCATGGCCGCCCGGGGCCGCTATCATTCCCTCTATACGCGGCAATTTCTGGACGAGTCGCTCGATGTGTCCGTTCAGACGGACTGATCGCCCTTTTTGCGGGGAAAAAGCGGGATGAACGTCTCGCTTTTTTCCCGTCTATATGATAGGTTTTCCTGAAGTTTTTAGATCAAGGGGCTTTTATGAAACGGGATGATATCCGGAAAGTGTTGATTATCGGGTCTGGACCGATTGTTATCGGACAGGCATGCGAATTCGATTATTCCGGTACTCAGGCGTGCAAGGCGCTTCGCGAACAGGGCTACAAGATCGTTCTTGTCAATTCCAATCCCGCGACGATCATGACCGATCCGGTTATGGCGGACGCGACCTACATTGAACCGCTCAACCTGGATCGGCTCGAGCAGATAATCGATAAGGAACGTCCGGACGCGCTGCTGCCGAATCTCGGCGGACAAACCGGCCTCAACCTCGCGAGCGAGCTGAACAAGGCCGGAATCCTTGACAAATACGGGGTGAAAGTAATCGGTGTTAATCTCGACGCGATCGAACGCGGCGAGGACCGGGACATATTCAAGAAAACCATGCAGAGCCTGGGGATTGAAACACCCCGCTCGGATATCGCCTATTCCGTGGAATCCGCGGAAAAAATCGCTGAAGAGCTCGGATACCCGATCGTTGTCCGGCCGGCCTATACCATGGGCGGTGCCGGCGGCGGGCTTGTGTACAATGTGGAAGAATTGCGGACAATTGTAAACCGCGGGCTTGAACTTTCCATGACCCACCAGTGTCTCATCGAGGAATCCATTCTCGGCTGGGAAGAGCTGGAAGTGGAAGTGGTTCGCGACAGCAAGAACCAGATGATCGCCATCTGTTTTATTGAAAATATCGACGCGGTCGGAGTTCATACCGGCGATTCGTTCTGTTCCGCGCCTTTTTTGACCATCGACAAGGATCTGGAGGAACGGCTCAAGGAGCAGGCCTTCAAGATTGTGGAATCGATCGGTGTTATCGGTGGAACCAACGTACAGTTTGCCCACGATCCGGCAACCGGCCGCGTCGTCATCATCGAGATCAATCCCCGTACGTCGAGATCGTCGGCCCTTGCCTCGAAGGCGACCGGCTTCCCCATCGCCCTGATTTCCGCCAAGCTCGCCTCGGGCATGACGCTCGACGAGCTGCCCTACTGGCGCGACGGATCGCTCGAAAAATACACCCCGTCCGGCGACTACATCGTGCTCAAGTTTGCGCGCTGGGCCTTTGAAAAGTTTCGCGGTGTGGAAGACAAGCTCGGCACCCAGATGAAGGCGGTCGGCGAGGTCATGGCGATTGGCAAGACCTTCAAGGAAACCTTCCAGAAGGCGATCCGCGGGCTCGAAAACAGCCGCCACGGACTCGGCTTCGCGAACGACTACCACAAGAAGCCGCTGGCGGAACTCATGGAGCTCCTCCGGTTTCCCACGAGCGAGCGCTATTTCATTCTCTACGAAGCGCTCCGCAAGGGTGCCGACGTGCAGAAGCTCTACGAACTGACCTATATCAAGCCGTACTTCCTCGAACAGATGAAGGAGCTGGTGGAACTCGAGGAAACCATGCTCCAGACCCCCGGACGCCTGCCGAAGGACGCTCTGCTCGTCCAGGCCAAGCAGGACGGTTTTTCCGATAAATATATCGCGAAGATTCTCGGCATCCGCGAGCGCGATGTGCGCCGTGTACTCGCCGCAAGCGACGAGCCAGACGATGCCCGCGGCGGCCGCGATGTCGTCGATCGCCCAGACGAATCTGTCCTGCTCGACGGTCATCGTTTCCATCGCGAGCAACATGTCCGCGATGCCGCGGTTCGGCCGGAATCCGTAGACGCCCGGCAGTAGAATCGCCTCGATCGTCGGGCTGACGGCCTCGGCGACCGACTTCGCCACGACACGGTCGACGATACCCGGCAACTGCAGCTGCCGGAAGCGGCCGTTGCCCTTAGGAACGGCCACGGGACGCGTCGGGTGCGGCCGGTAACGGTGTCGTCGGATCGACTCGCTAACCACTTCGAGGATGCGGGCGATTTCCCCTCGCGTGAAGTGGTCGTAGGCCAGGGCGTCGGGGCCGGGCGCTTTCCCGCCTTCGCGACGGAGGTGGTCGAAGATGGCGAGAAGGTTTTCCCGCTCGACGATCTGATCGAAATCGGGCTGCTGCCCTTCCGAGGCGCGGTAGATCTGCCGGCGCGGCTGTTGACGCTGGTTACGCCGGCGCCGGTATTGATGCGCGTGACCGGGAAACAAGTTCGAGTACGAGGAGACATAAGAATCGCTCACGGGGTTCTCCTGGGAATTGGGCGAGTGGCCAAAAAATGCTCGATACGCGATTGAACGGGATCAACGCCCGGCAGAAGCCAGTCATTCTCGACATAGGCGACCTGCCGCTGACGGCTCCAACGGCGGAGTTGGGGATGATGCCGATCAGCAAAATCGACCAGGATCAGATCCCGGCAGCGATCCGGTGGAACAACCAGCCGATCGACCGGCACGGGTGGCAACCCGGGGCCGGCGCCGGCCCAGATCACCGTTCCCACGGTGTTCAGGTCAACACGACGCAACCCGGCCGCCGTGACGATCACCGGGCCGGTGCCGCCGGTGCCCAGCGCGTCGACGAACGGCGCCGACTTCGCGTTGGGCAGCGCCAGCACCCATGCATCCAGGCCGAGGCCCGCGAGCTCGCCCGGCGCGAGGCTGGCGTAGCGCAGTTCGCCTGCATGGCCGGGCACGTGGTCGGCCACGCGCTGGCCGGCGAGCTCGCGCGAGGACACCGCGGCCAGCTCGAAGCCCGGGTGCGCGGCGAGCAGCCGGATCAGCTCCGCGCCGGTGTGGCCGCGCGCTCCGACGATGCCGACGGTCCTGGTTTCAACCAACTTGTTTTCAGCCATGGACTGGCCCTCCGCGTTCGAGCCGGTAGAGCAGGTTGCGTTGCACCCCCGGCCACTCGGATTCGATGATCGAGAACGCTACCGTATCGCGCACGCTGCCGTCGGCGTGGCGGCGGTGGCTGCGCAGCACGCCGTCCTGCCTGGCACCCAGCCGCAGGATCGCTTCGCGCGAGCGCTGGTTGAACCAGCTGGTCTCGAAGCCCACGCAGATGCAGCCCATCACGTCGAAGGCGTGCCCGAGCAGCAGGAGCTTGGCCTCGGTGTTGATCCCGGTGCGCTGCACGCGCGGCGCGTAGAAGGTGTAGCCCACCTGCAGCCGCGGGACGATCGCGTCCATG
>ENA-UOUL01002413-UOUL01002413.1-bioreactor-metagenome-genome-assembly--contig:-NODE-2413-length-21866-cov-21.307724_pt1 | contig 21866 bp, 22 predicted proteins | sample MGYA00249838_ERZ747220 | MGnify/ENA primary metagenome ERZ747220 (study PRJEB28778, sample SAMN05720191) | bioreactor metagenome | isolation source: Anaerobic biogas reactor | place: USA:Washington...
AGCTTTGCTTCTATCAATGATCTGAACGCCAAGGTTCTGGCGTTTGTCGAGTACTTCAACAAGACAATGGCAAAGCCATTCAAATGGACATATCGAGGGAAGGCACTTACTATCTAAAATTGGGCTTATTTAAGCCCGGCTGTACTAGCAGCTCTATCTCCAGGCGTTCTCCATCCTTAGAGAAGTACTGACCATCTTTGGAATATCCCATTTCCTTCAGCAGTTCCTCTGCCTTTGCCGGGTCAAAGGAATACTGCTCCTGGTCGGGATTATACCATGGATGGTCTGAAGGCAGGATCCCGGGACAGCCTGCACAGCCAAAGCCCCGAAGGAAGATATCCACCAGAGCCTGGCGATCGATGGCGTAGTAGATGGCCTTCCTGAACCTGACATCAGAGAATGGTTCCTTTTTATGGTTTATGGCCATGATCATGGTCGTGTCATGTGACTCTTTGATATCAAATCCTTCTTTTTCCAGTGGTTCCGTTGTTTCAGCTGGCACGCTGGCAGCGTCGATGTCACCCTTCTTTAAGGATGCAGACGCCATCTCATTGCTGACCTTTACGAACTTGAGCTGCTTGACCCTTGGAGATCCCTGATAGTAATCCTCATTGGCCTTGTAGAAGTAGGTCCCTTGTGTCTGGTCATAGTCAACCAACCGGAAGGGACCAGTGCCTGTAAGTGCTTTTTCATCCTTGTAGTCATCGGGATCGCTCATATTCCTGTAGATGTGCAGAGGCAGGATTGGCTGAGCACCTGCCACCTGGTCCAGGAAGGGCGCATAGCTCTTTGTGAGGACGATCTTAACGGTGTTCTCGTCTATGGCTTCCGCCTTGTCAATGATGCTTGAGTCCACCAGCGGATAGGGATGATCTTTAGTATACTGGAAGGTAAAGGCCACATCATCTGCAGTGAAGGGCTCGCCATCGTTCCAAGTAACGCCTTTTCTCAGGTGGAAGAGATAGGCGTTCTCATCCGGCAGATATTTCCATGTCTCTGCCAGAGCGGGCACAAAGCCGTTCTGATCCTTCCATATCAATGTGTCGAAGATGAAGCTCATCATGATATACCCTCCGCCATGCGGGTAATGGCCGTAGGGCGAGGGGAATCCCTGATCGCCGCTTAGTGCGGCAACCGTAAGCGTATCCACTTTTTCATCGGCGGCCAGGACGTTGCTGCTGAGAATGAAGACCAGCAGGCCCATGACAGCAAAGCCGAGGGTAAGCGGGACTCTCATGAACGGTACCGCCCTATGCACACCACAGGGTCTAATTTTTTTCGTATTATCTCCTCCTGTCAATTTTATGCCTCCATTTGAATAATCTTTTGATCAATCACTCTTTTGACTGTTTTTTCTCTATACATTATAATTCGATTAAGCGTATAAATTGCAACAATGCTTGAGACCAAATACGATACAGGGAGTGCGAGAAATACGCCCCAAAGGCCAATCAGGAGAGAGCCAACATAAGCCATTGGGATGTACAAAATAAATGCTTGAGTAAGTGTCAAAATTGCTGCGTGTATTGGCTTTTTTAATACGCTCATTGCAGATGTTGAAATTGCCACAATCCCATACAGGCCATATCCTATTGGAACAATTGACAGATAAAGGCCTGTAACTGAAATAACCTCAGGATCATCGCTGAATATCGATCCAACTGTGCCACCCAAAAATGCAAACACTATGAACATAATCAAGCCCCATATCAGGGAAAATCGGTAACTGAATTTCGTCCCAGATTTGATGCGATCGAACTTACCTGCGCCCCAATTCTGACCGATAAAAGGACCTACCACGCTTGCGAGAGCCATAATAACTATAAGGGCAAACGAATCCATTCGAGTCGCAATGCCAAAACCAGCAACAGCGTCCGAGCCATAAGTAGCCACTATTCTGGTAATAAATCCGGCAGCAAGGGGGGTGATTATCATTGCTCCTGCATTGGGCAAACCTATGTAGAGAATTTGAATCCAGGAAACAAGGATGGAATTTAACGAGGGAATATCAAACGAAAGCATCCTCTCGTTATAATACAGAAAATACAATGACATAATCAGGGTTAGGGCCCGTGCGATTACTGTGGCCATTGCAGCGCCCGCAATTTCAAGACGTGGAACCGGGCCGATTCCAAAAATCAAAATTGGGTCTAAAATAATATTTGCGCCAGCTGCAAACATCATGATGAATGCGGGTGTTTTTGTATCTCCGGCTGCTCTAATTGCGTTGGTTCCAACCATTGGGACTACAATGAAAACCAAACCGAGATACCATATTACCATATACTCTCTGATATACGTTATGATTTCTAAGGAAGCTCCTAAGAAATGGAATAAAGGGTTGATGGTAAGAAGACCAATTGGCACAATGAAGCCCACGAGTAACAGCGATAGAACTATGCTATCCGTCGTCAGTCTTTTTACTTTATTGCGATTTCCCTCACCGATTGAATGTGAAATCACAGCAGAGGCTCCAATGGCAACTGCGTGGGCCAAATTGTTTACGAAAAGGACAACAGGGAAGGTGAAGCTCATCGCCGCTAGCTGGCCGGTTCCCAGCTGGCCGACAAAAAAGGTATCTGTCAAATTAAAAATAATCATGCTAATAGTTCCAAAAATCATGGGGATTGTCAGCATGATCAATGTTTTTGGTATGGGCCCTTCAATCAACCGAGAATTCCTGTCCGTCATCATTTTTTAATAAATTGGATCATATAATTGAACCCAAGATCCGCTAGGCTTGTCTTTTCAAAGCCGTAACTATTGATACATCCTTCGAGCTCTTCTGGTGACTGACGCATATGCACCGGCGGACCGAAAGGCTGGATTTCTCTCTTGCAGTTGATGATTACAATTCGCCCACCGGGCTTTAAGACGCGGCGAATCTCGTTGAACAAAACGCCTTCTACATCGGCCAGTTTGAATATGTGAAGCACTGTCGCCAGGAAACAAACATCGATGCTGCCATCTTCGATGGGCAACGGGGCGGTGATATCTGCGGCGATTGCCCTTAAATTATTCAACCTAAGAGAACCGGCTTTTTCAGTCAGATCATCTATGCCGTCTTGCCACCTATCCAGCGCAAATACCTTGCCTGAATTCCCGACGATCTCTGAAGCTCGAATGGCATAATCTCCAGATCCACATCCCATGTCGAGGAAGCAGTCGCCCTCTCTGAGATTAAGCTCACTGAAGACCTGCTCGGGATCGTGTATCCAGAAGCTACTTCGGCATCGTCTGTGTCCGTTTTGTCCATAGCGATTTTCACCATCATAATGATTCAGATCAGTCATAGTTGCCCTCTACACCTGAAGCCAAAACTCAGTTTTCTTTTGAAATACTTCTAATCAAGTTTTTTTAGCTCATCCCTGGCCTGCAAGAGGATGGATTCTATTTTTCCTCGCCCAACACCTCTACGCGAAAGCTCAGCGACTTCACGAATTAATGACTCAAGGAGTTTCAACTGTTCTATGTCCTGAGAATGAACACCTCTATGAGTGTCATGCATCTCATTCATGAGGGCCTGGATATCGCTATCTTCAAAGGTTTCGTTGGCCAAAGCTATTGATTGATGAATCTTCTTGATAAACTCGTGTTTTGCCTCTTTTATCTGAGCTATGTGCTCTTTGCCGGTCTCAGTCAGGCTGTAGTAGGTCTTGCCATCTTCGAACCTGCCTAAGACCCAGCCTTCCCTCTCCATCTTTTTTAGTAATGGGTAGATCGATCCTGTGCTGGGTTTCTCTCCCGTGATTGCTTCCACTTTCTTTATTAAATCATAGCCGGATACTTCACCCCCTTTTATGATATGAAGCATCAACATCTTCAAGAGACCAGTTGCCATTATATCGATAACGACATGTCAGTATAGATATATATGCCTTTTGGTTAACACTTATCCGAGTTTTGGTATTGATTAGTATGAATATATTACAACTACTTCATATAAAAGCTATCAACATCTCGCTCATAATTTTAAAAAAAATAGATTAGAATCACGCCCTCTTATTTTCGAGCAATGTCGATATCCATTGGTCCCCATCCGGTTCGAAGAGTGCGAGACCGCACCGATCTGAATCCAGCATTCAGCATGGCATCGGCAATGAAGCCCTGCTCGAAGGCCATCATCGGGCCGTTCATGGCCCAGCCCACAGTACAGAGCACATAGAAGTCCGGCTTCGTTCCCTCATCAGTAAGGCCTTCAGAAAGGTTCACGAAAAGGCCGCCGGGATTGAGGGCCTCGTAGATCTTCTTCATCACAGAGTCCATATTCTCCCGGGCGAAGTTGAGGGTGGCACTTGCCCAGATGAGATCGTAACCCTCGCCAATGGGATCAAGATTGTAATCTCCTGCAAGAACCTCCATCCGGTCCTCCATTCCATACTCTTTGATGAACCTCTCCGCAACTTCGACTACAGGCTTTCGGTCAAAGATCACTCCCCTCATGGTGGGATGCTTTGCGACCATTGAAATTCCAAAGATGCCTGGACCGCCGCCCAGATCCAGCATCTTTCGAAATGATGCAAACTCAGGCTGCAGAGAGATCAGCTCTGACATCTGCTGGGCAATGCCCGCGCGCTCATTATTGGCCATCCAGGATGCAAACTGGCTCCATTTTTGAGGATCGGCATCGTCCTCCGGAGGCTTTGCCGGCGGTCCCTCTCGGATCATCTTTGTCAGGTTTGCCAGCATCGCATCGGTCATGGAGGCCTGATGGGCAAACCCCTCTCCTAAGTAGGTTGGGCTTCCCTCAACCAGAAAAGCCTGTGCAATTGGTGCGTTCCGATAGAGGCCGTTATGCTTTTCTATCAGGCCGCAGGCAGCCAGGCCATTTAAAAATAGCATGGTGTTCCGGGATTGACCTCGGATCTCCTTCGCCACCTCCTCTGCCGATTTGGGCTCGGATAGCTGGTTAAAGACATTTAGCTCGATTCCACTCATCATCAGCTTAGCTTTAATAGGAGCATAAAGCATCCTGTAAAGCTCCTCGCAGCTGACATTTACCTCTGGCAGATTCATTGAAATTTCTCCTATTTCTGAAGTTGTATTGGGCGATCACTTGACAAGATCAATTCAGGTTATTTCCAGGTAGCGCAGAAGCAGCGCGTCCATAAGCTCGTTTGCCTTCTCATCGTCCACGCCGTAAAGCTCTTTGAAGTAATTGCCAATCCACTCTTCAAGATCTATGTCCTCGAAGCGATCCGGATAGATAGCTTTCGCCGCTATCATCAAGTTAATTGGAAACTCCAGTCTCTCGTCCATTATCGGTGTGGCCGTAAGGGAATAAACCCGCCTATCTTTAAGGGCCCTAAGTTCCTGGACTTTCCCAAATTGCTCTTCATTGTACATCACACTGGGAGGATGGTAGCCGGAGTATGTCGGCAATATTATTACATCGGGATCTATGGATAAAAGGCGCTCGGCGGAGATTAGCTCGGTATTGTCGCCGTCATAAGCGTTCTTGGCATTGATTATGTCCTCCAGGAAAGCAGACTCTATGGTATCTGTGCCGAAAGCATAGCCTGCGCCTCCCCTATCCTTTGCATAGGATGGTGCGCCGAAGTACAGCACTCGTGGCTTGTCTTCATCTGCAATGTCTTTGGTCCGCTCCCTGATCAGTTCTACCTGCTCGTTCATGAGGGCGACAATTTCCTCTGCCTTCTCCTGTTTTCCAAATACCTCTCCCAAGAGCCTGATCTCTTCATATATGGTGCCGACGCTGATATCATCGTAGCAGTCCGCATACTTCAGCACAACTACGGGAATCTCCAGGCGCTTTGCGGCGTCCAGGAACTTAGCTGTGTTTTCCTCATCTGCGCCCTGATCCCTCATTATCACCAGGTCTGGATTAAGTGAGGCCACAACCTCTACGTTGGGTGCAACTCCTAGGGGCCCGCCAAAAGCTCCCACATTGGTGAGATTCCGATAATCCGGATTGAGCAGGAAGGAGATAAAGGGGCATATGCGATGGGTCTCGTTGTCGTATGTGTAGTTGCCATACCCACTATCTTTGTTGTATACGCTCCCGCCTACCAGCTTGTCCTGCACGCCGAATGAGTACATGGCAGTGTCTATGATTCCTCGGCTGATCGCGATGACCCTATGCGGATCCTCCGGGATCGAAACCTGGACTCCGCGCATGTCGGTTACTGTATGCTAACTTATGGGCTTAAATGGATGTGTCAGCCGGAGAAGAGACTTTAAGTATGCATTCAGCCAATATGTTAATCTAATGAGTGCAGTAGTTCAGCCAGCCTCAAAGAAGGAAAAATCTTCCTTAGAAGATCTTCAGGCAAATGAGTTCGCGTCAGGAGTTATTAGAGGCATAAAAGAGTTTAAGGCTGGGAAGGGAAAAGGCTATAGTGACAAAGATGAATTCTTGAACTCGCTCAGAGAACTGTAACCAAATTTTATGAGATGTATTTATTATAGAGTCCCTGAGTTTGACAGGCAATTTATTAAGTTAACAAGGAAAAACAAGGCGCTTAAAGACAGGTTCATTAATAAAATAGATCAGATTCTGATCAATCCTGATATGGGAGAGCCCAAAAGCCATAGGCTTAAAGGGGTCCGTGCTGTGCATGTCGATCCTTTTGTTATAGCATATACGATTATAGATGATTGCATTGTGTTTTTGTATTTAGGGCATCACAATGAAGCCTATGGGAAGACGGAGGAGATCCTTCAAAAGGACAGAACAATTGAGCTGTTGAAGGAAATAAACCTCCTATACGATTATCTGTAACAGATAGGAGAGGATGTCTTTTTCATTTAGTGTGAACCACCTCTGGGTATCGAATATTAGCGGCCGGAGAATCATCAGTTTGCAGTCGTCTTGATTCGTACCGAATTGGCCAATGGAGAATGGTGACAAGGGCGGCAGAAGAGATCAAGAAGAGGGCTCTTGACCTCGATTCAATGTCGCTAGAGCTATCTTAGAGCTGGGATCGGCTAAGCGAGCCGATCTATAACTCATATTTGCGAGCGGGGGTTTTCCACGCCCGTGTCAAAGGAGCAAGGTTGAGGGCCCTGTCGCGCGGGCGTTCGCGGGTTCGAATCCCGTCCCCCGCATAAAATTACTAGTAAAGCATAAATACCATGGGGTCCATTTATTCTAATTAGGTGAGCCCATGGTAATGCCTGACAAGTCCAGATACGTTTATCTCTACCTCCCTTCAGCTGAAGATAAAGCGCGCTGGGAGAGCCTAGCCCAAGAGGCAGGTGTTCCTTTATCTAAATTCATTATTGAGATGGTTGAGAGCACTCTTTCTGAGCAATCCGATTTCAAGCCTCGGGGAGAGCTGATCAAAGAGATTGGAAGGCTAAAAAGCGAGAACAAAGAGCTGCGAGACGACCTTAATCAAAAGAAGATCGTTTTAGAGAAATATGAGAACGAGCTAAAACGCTATCGCAGCCAGGCATTCGTTGAGGACCGGTTCGAAGGCGCGCGAAAGTACAATCAAGAGCTAATCACAATACTGAGGCGAGGTGTCACGATCGATAGCTATAAGCTCCTGGATGAGCTGGACATCGATCCTAAAGACACAGACCTGGTTAAAGCCATATCGGCCCAGCTGGAAGAGCTGGAAAGATACGGCCTGGTCAACTCAACTCAACGTGGCTGGAGGTGGGTAGGGTGACCGAAGGCTTAGAAAGCGCTGACTTCACTTCTGTTGATTCAGTTGATACATCCGCTGAATTGATAAGGCAATATAAGGAGGATTGTGAAATCCGCGGCATGTCGCCGGAATCGCTACGAAGGTACATCTCATCCCTAAAGATATATAATCAATACCTACGAGGGCGGCACCTTGACCTGCTGAATGTTGATCGCAATATCCTGAGGAGTTTTCTCGAATACCTTCGGAAGGAAAGAAAAGTTGGTCTGAAAACCGTAGGGAATTACTTTACTTCAATGGCCATGTTCTACGAATTTCTGGAGTATGAGGGATACGTTGACAAGAATCCAGTCCATTCCGTCAGGAAACGCTATATCCGCAGGTATAAGGACAACGATGAGGGTCAGATGAGGAAGCTCATATCAGTCGAAGAGATGGCCAAGCTTATCAATTCCACGCTGGACGTGAGAGACAAAGCCATCATAACGCTCCTGGCAAAGACAGGGATAAGGCGAAAAGAACTCATCACCTTGGATGTAGATGACATAAACTGGGTTGAGCAAAGCATGAGGCTAAAGCCGACGCCAAAGAGGACCAATAGGACAGTATTCTTTGATGATGAAACTGCTATAATACTGCACAGATGGGTAAGGGCTAGAGAAAGCCGCAATAAAAAGGGCTCAAAGGCCTTATTCATAAATAACATGGGGACCCGCCTGAATCGTAACGGCGTCTATTTGGCTGTCATCAAGCCAGCCGAAAAGATCGGACTGCACAATCCCGACTCAGACCGCATGGAGGACCATTTCTCGCCGCACTGCTGTCGCCACTGGTTCACAACCCATCTCAGGCGCGCAGGAATGCCTCGCGAATTTATTCAGGAGCTTCGCGGAGATGTAAGAAAGGAGGCCATAGATATCTACGACCATATCGATAAGAAAGAGCTAAGGGAGAGCTATCTGGCCCATGTGCCGCAGCTTGGGGTTTGAGATTGACAGTGTGCCTTGGCTCCAAAATCTTTTACATATAATAATCCCAGCCGTATTCAGCAAATTTAGATTTTATGTCAGATATAATATCATCATATGATACAATATCTGGAATTCCTTTAACACCTTCGAACCACAAACTAGAATTCAGGTTTGTATATGGATCGTATACGTCAGTCTCTAAACCAACAAAGAGGTGGTGAAGAAATGGGGGATCGAATGGCTGCAAAATCCCGTTTTTCTCCATAATCTCTTGGTAACCGCTAACTTCCCTATTTGTCTTAAGATCTATTACAAACAGACTCAATCCCTCTGTGTGAACATGATATTTTCCGGACCCTAATTTATATAAATATAGCTCGTTAAGATATTCCCATACGATATCGAAATTCGGTACAGATACATTCCATAGAAAGATAAATTGTTTTGTCCACAGTTCGAGATTTTGCTTCAGTGGGAGATGATTCCTGAAATGTTCAAAAAGCAAATCAGCGAACCTGATATAGACAGTAGAAGCGCGCTTAAAAAGCATTTTCAGATCAAGTTCTCTCATTAAATAGAAATTATGGTATATTCTCTTGAAAGGGTCTGAAAATAGCAAAACTTCTGGATTATTCATTGGATATGAGGTAAATGGACTAAGATAGTTGTCGTATTTCATGAATTCTGCCAATCCAAACGTAATCAATTCCCTATTATATAGATCTGAAAATAGATTTTTAACACATTTATGGACTGTATTTCTATAAAATGGTATCGTCATACAAGGTTCAAAATCATCTAATATTTCGATGCGTCTATTTCGTATCGCTTTTATGTCTAGTCCAATTTTATTAGCTAGGTCAGTCATTTTTTCATCGCAGAAATCATGTTTTGGCCTTTCGATAGCCATATTAATCAGTTCTGCGTTGTCATTACGTAGTGATCCGAATGAGTGATATATATTAAGACTACTATAATATTCACTAGCCATATCTCTTAGATCGACATACTCTTCCTTGGTGCTTTTTAGATCAAATAATTCAGAGGAGGCTTTCCATTTAAATTTATCATCTCTTAATTTTTCTTTAATTGCATCATAGACACGCTCAAAACTGTTTTTTCTTATGAAATGCTCTACATATGCTGATCGAAGGAAACCATCTATGCTACCAGTAAGAGAGATATTTAACATCTTCTCGATAGCCTTAGGGTTCATATTTATCTTATACATCTTAGTTTTATCATTGCTTTTTTGTCTTCCACTTGGATTTGAAATATCCAATATCCCTTCTTCCTCAAGCTCTTGCAGAGCCCTTCTGATGCTCGATTCGCTATCCTTAAGCAATTCGCACCTAATCTTCATATAATCAAAGAATTTCGTGGGATTCTCTAAAAAAAGCTTTAACACTCTGCCAACAACCTCATCTGATGCTTTATTCGCAGTCATATATATAACCTCATGAAACCAAATTTTGGGTTTCGAAGCATTGGTATATTTTTTCGCATTCAATAATGTTTCTAGGTGAAACTAAAATGTCTCTGTTGGTTGTGAATGTTGATGAGCAGCTCCTTGATAATTTCAGGAGATTTGCAGTAAACAAGCACGGAAAGATCTACGGAGTCCTAAAACCGGAGGTCGAACTTGCATTAAGGAGTCATCTAACCGCCCAGGAAGCAAGGGCAGCTTCAGTGGAGGGCGACGCATGACATCATTTAGGGAGATGCTCCGCCTTTCTCTCTACGAAGAGTGCTTGGGACCATTAGGAAGCCTCACTTGCCGAGATGGTACACTTATTGCATCCATTGGCAAGATCCAGCTTGTCTTACCTGCTGAGCTAGAGCAAAGCATCCGGCCATTAATTGGCCAAAAGGTAGCAATTCTTCGAACCGACATACCTGATAAACAATATCTTTTCAGGATTCTCGATCAAGCTCCGATTTTCAAAAAGAACGCATCGCTCCTGGAGGACCCATAAATATAAAAATTGCACTCAGGGTTGGCCCCCTGAGTTTGATGCTAATTGAAGGTGATAATATTATGAATCCTCAAGATATAAAAAACTTATCTTCGAGCTCTTCAACCGCTCATGCAGAAATTCCCGATAGGCTTAGAGAGAACAAAGATCTGAGATACATTCGAATAAAAAAGAAAGAAAAAAAACCTTTTGAAGGCTTCTGGACTTATGACAATCTGGATGAAGCAATAGCCGACTGGGATGAACGTAAGGCTGCCTGGGAGAAAAACGGAAAAAAAGGCCGCCTACCAAAGAAGCCGAGCCGGGTAACAAATTACTCTGCAACTGATCCGATTCTGGTTCACCATCTTGCGCGAGGAGGAAATTATGGAATTGCAGCCGGATATGATGGATTGGCGCCCTTTGACTCGGATGAGGAAGATAGGTTACAGGAACTCGGCGTGTTCGAAAAGCTGCCACCTACTTTTAGGGTGAGGACAGGAAGCGGCGGATTCCACAGGTACTACTATATACCAGATCTCAATGGCAAGATCGTTCTATACGACAAGACTCTTAAAAATCCAAAGAAAACAGAGGAAGCTCTACACCTGGGCGAGATTCAATGGATAGGGACACAAGTTGTCGGTCCTGGAAGTACTCATCCTAATGGCAATAAATATGAAGTTGCAGACGATCTCCCAATCGCCACAATAACCAAGGTACAACTCTTAGATGCCATCTCTTGCTGCAAGTTCTCAGGAAATGACAGAAAGCCAGCCCCTCGCGCTGCTAAGAAAAAGAAGTCAAAATCCTCGAAGTCGAGGCCAAGCTCAGCGATAGCAGACTCAATACCAATCCAGGATATCGCCATGCCGGACAATCCTAGGGAGAGGAACGGAAAGAATGGCAGGGAAATATTCGGTTTTGCTTTCACAGCTTGTGAAGGAACATGATATGAATATAGTAAACACCTCTGAAGACTTCGAGGAGAGAAGAATTTACAGCATGGCTGTCGGCAGACCGGGGCTTCAATTTGCGGGCTTTTTTGAATATTATGACCCGCGGCGTATGCTGGTTTCGGGAAAGCAGGAGCATACTTATCTTGAAAGGCTTGATCCCGATGCACGCTATAAAGCTATTGAGGGGCTTATGCAGCGCGAACCAAGTGCGCTTGTGGTCTGCCATCAGGTGACGCCCCTTCCGGAGCTTGCGGAGCTTTCAAAAAAATACGATGTGAATGTATTCACCTCCGAAATAGATACCTCTGAATTTATGGCGCAGCTCATCAGCTCCCTCCATGTTCATCTTGCTCCGCGCAGGACTATTCACGGCGTTCTGGTGGAAGTATATGGAGAGGGACTTCTTATTACAGGTGACAGCGGCATAGGAAAAAGCGAAACGGCGCTGGAGCTTATCAAGCGAGGACACAGGCTTATCGCTGATGACGCTGTGGAAATCAGGAAGATATCCCACAACAATCTGGTTGGAGAGGCGCCCCCTCTTATAAGACACTACATGGAATTTCGCGGCATCGGGGTCATAAACGCGAGATATATTTACGGCGTGGGCGCAGTTAAGTCTTCTCAGACCATTCATCTTGTAATAAAGCTTGAGAACTGGGAAGATTATAAACCTTATGACAGACTCGGCGCGGACTCGGAATATACTGAGATATTGGGAGTTGAGGTCCCGTCCGTTACGATCCCCGTTCGTCCGGGCAGGAATCTTGCCGTCATACTTGAACTTGCAGCAATGAACAACCGTCAGAAGAAGATGGGCTATAATGCCGCGCAGGATCTTGAACAGCGGCATGATTATGGCATAGACAACGATTGTTTTGATTTTGAAAACTAATAGCGCTGGCTAAAATCAGTTCGGCAAAGCGAATTTTTCGATGCCGTTTTACTGAAAACAGTTTGCAGATCAATCCTAATTATTAAAATAAAAGGAGTGCTTATGTACGACTTTGATCTCCTTACGAAGGAGTTAAAAGCGCGGATGCCAATGCTGAAGCTGCTTGAAAACGAGCCTATGAAAGCGCACTGCTCATTTAAAATCGGAGGAACGGTGAGCGCTATGGCACTGCCGGCATCAATTGAGGAAACGGTGCAACTCTGTGAATTCCTTAGAGATAAGGGAGTGAAGCCAATCGTTATTGGCAATGGGACAAATCTTCTTGTTACAGATAAGCCGCTCCGCCGTTTTGTGATAAAAATGTCCGACAGTATGAGCACAGTTGAAAGAAAAGGCGAAACATCAGTTCATGCGCTTTGTGGGGTAAGCCTTGCAAGACTTGCCTCCGACTGCGCCCACTGCTCTTTGACGGGGCTTGAATTTGCCCATGGAATTCCCGGAACGCTGGGCGGCGCTGTAAGTATGAACGCGGGCGCTTACGGCGGTGAAATGAAGCAGGTTCTCCGCTCTGTGACTTATCTTGATGAGAATATCAAATTCGGGAAAAAAGCAGGCGATGAACTGGAGCTGTCTTACCGGCACAGTGTTTTTTCAGATACCGACCTTATCATACTGGGCTGCGAGCTTTCATTAAAAGAGGGCAGCAAGGAAGATATGCTCGATAAAATGCGCGAACTTTCCGAAAAACGCCGCAGTTCCCAGCCTCTTGATAAACCTTCCGCCGGAAGCACTTTCAAGCGGCCAAAGCAGGGCTATGCGGCGGCGCTGATAGAGGAAGCGGGGCTAAAGGGCTTCGGAATAGGCGGAGCGCAGGTATCCGAAAAGCATGCGGGCTTTGTCATCAATCGCGGCGGAGCGAGCTTTGAGGATGTTCTGAGACTGATGGAACATATCAAGGAAACGGTTTATAAGCGAACGGGTATAGAACTTGAACCCGAAGTTAAAATAATCTGCGATGAATGAAATCAAACAGAGAGGAGAACTGGGCTATGGAGTTTTTGATTATTTCCGGGCTTTCCGGCGCTGGGAAAAGCCGAGCCGCTGATATGCTTGAGGATCTTGACTACTATTGCGTTGACAATATGCCGATTGCCCTAATACCGAAATTTGCCCAGCTTTGCATGGCAGCAAGCGAACGCTATGAGAGAGTGGCGCTGGTCACCGATATCCGCGAAAGGGCGAGCTTTGAGGAGCTTTTTAAGGTGCTTGACGGGCTTTGGGACTTGGGATGCGACTATCGCATACTGTTTATGGAGGCGGACCCTGCCAATATAGTAAAGCGCTATAAGGAAACTCGCAGGCGGCATCCCTTGGCGGTTCCGGGCATATCCGTTGAGGAGGCGATAAATAACGAGATAAAGCTTCTTGCCCCGGTGAGAGAGCGGGCAGACTATATCATAAATACAAGCAATTTTACTCTTGGGATGCTCCAAAGCGAGCTTTACCGGCTTTTTGTGGGCGAGGATACAAAGAGGAAGATTGTAGTCAATGTTATGTCTTTCGGATACAAATACGGGATACCCCTTGAGTCCGATCTTGTTTTTGATGTGAGATTTTTACCCAATCCGTTTTATGTCTCGGAGCTTCGCGAGATGAACGGACTTGACGCCCCTGTCAGCGAATTTGTTTTTCGCAGCGAGGAAACGAAGGAATTTGTTAGTCAGCTTCAAAAAATGGTGAGGTTTCTGCTTCCGCTGTTTGTAGAGGAGGGAAAGCTGAGTCTTACCATCTCTATAGGCTGTACGGGAGGACGTCACCGCTCGGTAGCGATCGCCAAGGCAATGACGGACTATATCGAGAGCATAGGTTACGCTGCACAGAATATCAACAGGGATATTCAGAAATAACCGCAGATTATGAACAATAGATCATCGGTACTTTGGGGCTTACCGAAGCGCCGTATCGAATGTGAGGTTGTTATGAATAAACAAAAAACAGAGCCGTCAATCGTCGCGCTGGGCGGCGGTACGGGTCTTTCAAATATGCTGAGAGGGCTGAAAGCTCACACAAGCAGGCTGACGGCAATAGTTACGATGGCAGACGACGGAGGCGGTTCAGGAACGCTGAGAGATGAGCTTGGTATGCCGCCGCCGGGGGATGTTCGCAACTGTCTTCAGGCGCTTGCTAATACTGAGCCAACTATGGAACAGCTTTTGGGCTATCGTTTCACTGAGGGCGGTTTGAAAGGGCAGAGTATGGGAAATCTCTTTCTTGCCGCGCTCAATGATATTTCAGGCTCTTTCTATGAAGCAATACGCAAAATGAGCGAGGTTTTGGCGATAACGGGAAGGGTGCTTCCCGTAACGACCGTAGACGTAAGGCTTACGGCGGTTTTTGAGGATGGGACGGAAGTTATCGGCGAGTCAAAGATAACCGAACATAAAAAGCGGAGCGACAAGCGCATTATGAGGGTTGCTCTCTTTCCAAAAAATCCTCCCGCACTTAAAGACAGTATAGAAGCCATTGAAAATGCCGAGCTTATTTTGCTTGGCCCCGGCAGCCTTTACACAAGCATCATACCAAACCTGCTGACGAAGGGAATTGCGGAGGCTATCGCTGAGTCTGATGCATTGAAGATATATGTACTTAACGTGACTACACAGGACGGAGAAACGGAAGGCTACACTGCCTCCGACCATGTGAAAGCGCTTTTTGCCCATTCAGGGAGGAAACTCTTCGATTATTGCCTCGCAAACAGCGCACCGCTTCCCGCTGACGTTGCACTGCGTTATAATACGCAGGGGGCGTGTCAGACCGTTGTAGATACGGATGAACTTGAAAAGCTTGGGGTGAAAACGCTTATGTGCCCTATGCTCGATTGTTCGGACGGCTTTGCGAGACACGATTCAAAAATGCTGGCACGTGAGATAATGCACCTATACAAGGAAAAATCGCCGACAAAGATATATAATTGACGAGTTCTGCAGGGCTTGATGCAAGGAGGTGCTCAAATGTCGTTTTCGTCGGATACAAAGGCTGAGCTTTGCAGGGATACATTGCAGAAGCGCTGCTGTGCCGTTGCTGAGGCATATGGGATTTTGCTTTACTGCAATATGTTTACGGCAGACGAAATCAAAATTGTGACCTCAAGTCCGGAGCTTGCCGAGCGTTTGCCGAGACTTTTCAAAAAAGCTTTCGGATGTTCTTTTGACGCTTCGTCTGCAACGGATATCAAGGGCAAATATACCTTGTCCATAACAAATCACGATAGTATACGCGATATATTTGCGGCATATGGGTATGAAGCAAGGGGGATTCTTGCCCATCATATAAATCTTGGAGTTTTGGAAGACAACTGCTGCAAGGCTTCATTTCTGCGGGGTGCTTTTTTAGCGGGTGGGAGCATCACAGACCCGGTGAAAAGCTATCATCTGGAGCTTGTGACCGACCACTACAATGTCAGCCGGGAGATATTTTCGATTCTTCTTGAGCTGGTTTTTTCACCAAAGGATGCGGCACGCGGCGGTAATTATGTCGTTTATTTCAAGCAGTCGGAAGCTATAGAGGATTTTTTTACTCTTATAGGCGCCCCCGTTTCGGCAATGGATATCATGTCCGCCAAAGTGGAAAAGGATATGCGCAATGCCGTCAACAGGCGCGTCAACTGCGACAGCGCCAATGCAGACAAAATTGTCTCTGCGGCACAGGAGCAGCTTGAGGCTATACGCCGCATAGAACGCACAACAGGGTTGGACGAGCTGCCTGACAAACTTCGTGAAACGGCGCTTTTACGTATAGCAAATCCCGAAGCGAGCCTTACGGATCTTGCGGCTCTTGCCATTCCTCCGGTGAGCAAATCATGTATTAGCCACAGACTGCGCAGGCTTATGGAGCTTGGGGAATAACACATTATTTAAAAGAAAAATTATATGCATTTCTTAGGTGCGCGGATGAAAGCTCATATCCGGGCAGACATTCTGAGCACGCAGCAGGAAAGCATCTAAAAAGGAGAGTGTGCCATGTCATTTGTTCACCTTCATGTCCATAGTGAATACAGCCTTCTTGATGGAGCCTGCCGCATAGAAGACATGGCTTCTTACGCGAAAAATCTCGGGCAAACCGCCCTTGCGATTACCGACCACGGCGTCATGTACGGCGCTGTGGCTTTCTATAAAGCCGCAAAAAAGGCGGGAATAAAGCCGATTATCGGCTGCGAAGTCTATGTTGCACCGCGCAATATGACGGACAGGGAATATAGCATCGACAGCAACTATTCGCATCTTATTCTTCTGTGTAAAAATGAAACCGGATACCATAACCTTTGCTATCTTGTCAGCGAAGGCTTTACAAAGGGCTTCTATGTAAAGCCGCGTATAGACTGGCAGCTTCTTCGTGAGCACGCAGAGGGACTTGTCTGCCTGTCAGGATGTATCGCGGGTGAAATACAGCAGAAAATAATAAACGGTAGCTATTCGGACGCCAAGGAACGCGCCCTTGGGCTGGACGAGCTTTTTGGAAGAGGCAATTTCTATCTTGAGCTTCAGTCCCATGGTCTGCGTGATGAGCGCATTGCCGCCGAAGGGCTGATAAAGCTTCACCGTGAAACCGGGATACCTTTAGTTCTGACCAACGACGCCCACTATCTTAGGAGAGAAGACGCGCGCAATCAGGACGTTCTTATGTGCATCCAAATGGGCAAGACTATAGACGACCCGGATCGGATGAAATTTGAGGGCAGCGAGTTCTATCTCAAATCAGAGGATGAAATGCGCGCCCTTATGTCTGAATATCCCGAAATATCCGAGGCCGCAGACAATACCGTTTTAATTGCGGATATGTGTGATTTCGATTTTGAATTCGGACACTACCACCTGCCTACTTTCCCGCTGCCGGAGGGGGAAACGGATGGGTTTGAGTATTTAGAGAAGCTGTGTGACCGCGGATTTGAAAAGCGCTATGCCCACTTATACGATAATCCCGATTCATCAACTGAAATAGCAAAGCTGCGGGAACAGCTTGCTTACGAGCTTGAAATGATTCGGAACATGGGGTTTACGGACTACTTTCTCATAGTTTCGGACTTCATTGCCTACGCAAAGTCGCAGGACATACCCGTTGGACCGGGGCGCGGCTCGGCGGCGGGAAGCATAGTGTCCTACTGTCTTGGAATCACCGATGTCGATCCTATAAAATACAGCCTGTTTTTTGAGCGCTTCCTCAATCCCGAACGCGTTTCTATGCCCGATATAGATATTGACTTCTGTGTTGAGAGAAGAGGAGAAGTGATCGACTACGTAAACCGCAAATACGGCTCCGACCATGTAGCGCAGATAGTGACCTTCGGGACAATGGCCGCGCGCGCGGCGATACGCGATGTTGGACGTGCTTTGAACATCAGCTATGCAGAGTGCGACGCAGTTGCAAAGCAGGTCCCGATAGCAATAGGAATTACGCTTGATGAAGCGCTCAAGCTTTCGCGCCAGCTAAAGGAGATGTATGAGAGCGACGAGCGCATACGCGAACTTATAGATACGGCAAGAGCTATCGAGGGTATGCCGAGACATGCATCGACTCACGCGGCGGGCGTTGTGATTTCGGGAAAGCCCGTTTATGAATATGTTCCGCTTGCTAAAAACGATGAATCTGTCGTCTGCCAATTTCCGATGACGACGCTTGAGGAGCTTGGTCTTCTCAAGATGGACTTTTTGGGACTGAGAAACCTCACAGTTTTGGAGCGTGCAAATCAGCTCGTGAGAAAAAAACAGCCGGGCTTCGATGTTGTAAATGTTCCGGATGACGATGCCGCAACCTTTGAAATGCTCTCTCAAGGACGTACGTCGGGAGTGTTCCAGCTTGAAAGTGCCGGCATAACTGCCGTCTGTACGGGGCTGAAGCCCCGCTCTGTTGAAGATATAACGGCAGTAATCGCTCTTTACCGCCCGGGTCCCATGGAGAGCATACCCCGGTTTCTTGAGTGCAGCGCAGATCCCGGGAAAATTCGATATAAGCACGAAATCCTGCGCGATATTCTTGACGTTACCTACGGCTGTATAGTCTATCAGGAGCAGGTCATCGAAATTTTCCGGAAGCTTGCCGGCTTTTCCCTTGGACAGGCAGACCTGATAAGGCGCGCCATGTCTAAGAAAAAGGAAAAGGAGATAGTAAAGGAAAGACAGGCGTTTATTTACGGCGATCCCGAGCGAAACATTGCCGGGGCTGTTGCAAACGGCGTTCCGGAGGAAGTTGCCGGAAGTATCTATGACGAGATATTGGATTTTGCAAATTACGCATTCAACAAGGCGCATGCTGTTGCATACGCGATAATCTCCTACCGAACCGCGTATATGAAGTGCCACTATGCCAGGGAATATATGGCGGCGCTTTTGTCTTCGGTTCTCGACAACTCCGCAAAAGTAGCGGAATACATTGCCGAGTGCAAGGAATGCGGCATTAAGCTGCTGCCGCCAGATGTGAATGAGTCGGAGGCGGAATTTACCGTTTCGGGCGAGAATATCCGCTTTGGTCTTGTGGCAATAAAAAACATCGGACGCGGATTTATAAGCGCTCTTGTCGAAAGTCGTGAGAGCGAGGGCAAATTCAGAAGCTTTGACGAATTCTGCCGCCGGCTTTACGGGAAAGATTTAAACAGACGCGCGGTAGAGAGCCTTATCCGCGCAGGCGCTTTCGACAGCCTTGGCTACAAGCGCAGTCAGCTTATGCGTGTGGCAGACAAGGTGATTGAGGGCGTCAATGAATCAGCGCGGAAGAACGTAGAGGGGCAGCTCGACTTGTTCTCAATGGGGCAGGAAGATGAGAAAAGATCTGCCGCTTCAGACTTGCAGCTCCCTGATATTCCAGAGTTCACAACGCGTGAGCTTATGGCAATGGAAAAAGAAACGACGGGACTTTATCTTTCCGGTCATCCAATGGATGAATACCGCGTTGCCGCGCGCCGCGCAGGCGCAGTGCCGATAGGCGCAATTATGATGGATTTTGCGCAGGAGGGCGGGGCGAAGAGTTTTGAGGACGGGCAATTTGTTACACTTGCCGGGGTGATCGAATCTGCGAAAACAAAAACGACCCGCAACAACAGCCTTATGGCATATATCCAGCTTGAGGATTCGACGGGTTCGATGGAGCTTCTCGCCTTTCAGCGTGTGCTCGATGTCAGCGGCGGATATATCAGGGAAAACTCTCCGGTTGTCGTCAAGGGGCATATTTCCGTCCGCGATGAAAAAGAACCACAGCTAATGGTCGAAACCCTCCGTCCGCTCACAGATGTTGAGCCCCTGAACCGCCGCGAGATGCCTCAGAAGGAAAAAACCCTATGGATCAAAATTCCCTCAAAGGATGATCCCAGATTAAAGCGGATCGAGCTGATTCTGATCATGTTCGAGGGCGATGAACGCATGATTATCTACTGTGAGGACACAAAAAAGCGCCTTACAGCAAGATGTATTATTCACGACGCTCTTATAAAGGAACTGGAAGAGATGCTTGGAGACGAAAACGTAGTTGTAAAGTGATGGTCCAGATGCAGTTGACATACGAATCGATAAGCCAATACTTATTAATTAGGAGGTAAAACATGAATAGCTTTGTGTTCTGTAATCCGACCCGCATATTTTTTGGCGAAGGTGCTGTAAAAAACCTTGCCGGACAACTTTCTAACTATGGGAATAATGTTCTTCTTGCTTACGGCAGGGGCGCCATAAAAAAAGAGGGCATATACGATGCGGTTATGAAAATACTCAGAGACTGCGGCAAAAACGTGTTTGAGCTTTCCGGTATAATGTCGAACCCTACAGCGGCAAAGGTACGCGAAGGGGTTGCAATCTGCAAGGAAAACAAAATTGACCTCATTCTTGCAGTAGGCGGTGGTTCAACGATAGACTGCTGCAAGGCAGTTGCCGCAGGCAGCCTTATCGAAGGGGACTTCTGGGAGGAGTTTTTTGAAAAGCATATGGTGCCGGATAAGGCTATCCCGATAGGGACCATTCTCACGATGGTTGGAACAGCTTCAGAAATGAACGGAAATGCGGTAATAACCAATGAGGAAAAAAAGATTAAAGGTTCTTTCTTTTCTCCTGCCTCGTATCCGCGGTTTTCTATCCTTGATCCGACTTACACATACAGTGTGCCGCAGTATCAGATGGTCAGCGGAATATGTGACATTATGAGCCATATTATGGAGCAGTATTTCAGCGGGACCGATGATAATATTTCTGATGACCTAAGTGAAGCCCTGATGAAGAGCATCATAAAAAATGCGCGGATAGCCGTTAAAAATCCTCGCGACTATACGGCAAGAAGCAATATTATGTGGGGGGCGACTGTGGCACTGAACGGTATTCTGGGCTGCGCAAAAACGCAGGACTGGGAGGTTCATCAAATCGAACACCAGCTTGCGGCGTACTATGATGATATTGCGCATGGAATGGGGCTTGCCGCCGTTACTCCGGCATACTTTAGGTATATTTACAAAAGCGGCCTGAACAAATTCAGGCAGTTTGCCGTAAACGTATGGGGAGTCAGCCCAGAGAATAAAACGGACGAACAGATAGCTCTTGAGGGCATTGGCCGTCTGGAGGCGTTTTTCAAAGAAATCGGTGCGGCGGTCTCCCTGAGAGAGCTTGGTATTACCGACAAGGGCAAGTTTGACGAGATAGCCGGAAGCTGCAATATAAAAACCGGAGGCTATCAGATACTGACACGCGATGATATAAAAAAGATATTGGATGAGTGCTTTTAATTCGAGATATTTGTACTGATAAGATCAAATTAAAAGAACTGAGAATAATAAAAATCCCCATAGCACATCAGCGTGCTATGGGGATGCATTTTTTGTGGATTGAATACGATGATAAACGCTCAATCGATTTACCGGATAGCCTTGCCTATTACAAAAAGCGGCTGCCTTATAGCCGTTTTTATGCATTAAGTAAAATCAGTCGCGTTTGCGGCGATAGCTGCCTTTCCTGTCAGAATACATACGGCTGTCCGAAATACGGCTGTCTGAGTCCTGCATAAACTGCTTCAGCTTATCCTCAAAGCTGGATTCCGAGGAGGCAGAAACATGAGGTTTTTGAGCAAAACCTGCGGACTTTTGGGGGAAATTATTCTGTTTGGGCTGGTTGCTGCGCGGCTTCATAGGACGTTCAGAATCGGTTCGGGGAGCCGGAGCTTCGGCTTTCTTGATGGACAAATTGATTTTGCCGGCATCGCTTATCCCAATTACTTTAACCTTGACTGTCTGTCCTTCGGATACATGGTCGTGAACATCGTTCACATAGGTATTTGCGATCTCTGAAATATGAACAAGACCGTTATTACCGTCCGGCAATGATACAAACGCACCGAATTTTGTGATGCCTGTTATCTTGCCCTCAAAAACTTCTCCCACTGTAGGCTGCATATAAGAGCTTTTTCCTCCTGTTTCATTCAATAGAAAGTAATGCTATAAGTATTTG
>ENA-UOUL01002417-UOUL01002417.1-bioreactor-metagenome-genome-assembly--contig:-NODE-2417-length-21845-cov-5.507672_pt1 | contig 21845 bp, 19 predicted proteins | sample MGYA00249838_ERZ747220 | MGnify/ENA primary metagenome ERZ747220 (study PRJEB28778, sample SAMN05720191) | bioreactor metagenome | isolation source: Anaerobic biogas reactor | place: USA:Washington...
TTATCCATTTTAATACAGTGAAAAATAAATTATTACAAAAAAAGTAAAAAAAAAGCATAAAACTCTTATACTTAGTTTTTAAAAAAACATTTTTGCATTGTATTATGTTATACATAGCTTTACACAGTGCAGGCAGATGTGGTCAGTCCAATAAAGCACTGATTCCTTTAGATGACGTCAAGGACTAAGGGAGAAACACCCTGCCGATTGCCGGGAGGCTGCCTGTTTTTTTTTTCATCATTTTTTTTTAAAGCTTTGTATTTATGAGAACACCTCTTCTATTTCTGACCCTTCTTCTGGCAGCTGCGAAATGCGGAGATTCAGGGGAGGTGCATTCAGGATTTTCGGCAAGTGAGCCTGAAGTCCAGTTCAACATAGAGCCTGTCTTTGCTGAACGGGCAAGTAATGAACTTGTTAAGCTAATGTTTGCGGTTAGCGGCGAAGATGAATACGTCTCACTGCAGAGTATCACAGTAACTTTTTCGGATGAAAGTAATACTGAAGCCCTTTCGGCACTGACTGCCTGGTATACCGGGGTGGTTCCCGGAGTACCGGTGAAAACAAAACTGGCAACGGTATCTGAACCTGCTTTGTTAACACTCTTTAAGTTCGATCTGCCCGTTGCCTCGGGAAAACATACCTTCCTGCTTGACTTCGATGCTGAAGCTGGTGCCGATCCGGCTGCGAAACTGAAGATTGAATCAGTCTCATTTGCATTCAGTAACGGTTTCTCTGCCCAATATATGGCAAAGCCGGAGGATCCTGTTCTCCGTTTTGGGAAGATTGTCCGTGCCACCGGCCAGGACGGTGCAGATACCTACCGTATTCCCGGGCTTGTGACAACAAGTGCCGGAACCCTGGTGGCTGTATATGACATAAGGTACAACAACAGTAAGGACCTCCAGGAGGATATAGACATAGGCATGAGCCGCAGCACTGATGGAGGAAGGACATGGGAGCCGATGAAGGTAATCATGGACATGGGAGAATACGGAGGATTACCTCAAAATCTGAATGGTATAGGCGATCCCAGTGTACTCTATGATCACACTACAGGCACCCTCTGGGTGGCAGCCCTCTGGATGAGCGGTTCAGCACCGGACAAGATGCTCTGGTGGGCCTCGCAGCCCGGCATGACTCCTCAGGAGACCGGCCAGTTCATGCTGGTGAAAAGCACTGATGAAGGGCTGACATGGTCCGAGCCGATCAATATAACCCCGCAGATCAAGGATCCGGCGTGGCAACTGCTCCTTCAGGGTCCCGGCAGAGGAATTACACTTGAAGACGGCACGCTTGTGTTTCCTGCACAGTTCAAGGCAGACATCGGGACAAAAGCCCTGGACGGCGGACAGTACACATGCCATTCCACCATTGTCTGGAGCAGGGATGGAGGAGATACCTGGCAGATAGGCACAGGGGCAAAATCAAACACTACAGAGGCACAGGTGGTACAGCTGACAGACGGCTCCCTCATGCTCAACATGCGCGATGACCGCAACAGGAGCGATAAAGGCCCGACCAACGGCAGGGCTGTAGCAACAACCACAGATATGGGTGCAACATGGATGGTTCATCCCTCATCAAATTCAGCACTCCCGGAGCCAAACTGCATGGCCAGCCTGATCGCCGCAAAGATCAGGGTTGGCGGAGAGGATAAAAATGTTCTGTTCTTTTCAAACCCGAATGATAAATCAAGCCGGATAAAAATGACAGTCAGGATGAGCCTGGATGAGGGCATGACATGGCCTGAAGCAAAACAGATAGAGCTTTTCGGCCCTTCCGGCTACGGTTATTCCTGTATGACAATGGTTGATGTAAACCATGTTGGTATCCTCTACGAGGGAGAGAAGGAGCTCTATTTTCAAAAGATACCTGTTACTGATTTTTTAGGTGAGAAGTAAGTATTCTGCCTCATCCTGATGAACCTGCGTACAAAGATATACTTCCATCTGATCCTCCTCATACTGGCAGCAGGAGCAATTACCTGTACCGGCCCGGTACCGGAGAAGCCATCCCTTATACCAGCGCCTCAGATTGTCAGCTGGAACGGTGAAATATACAGGATCAGTCCGGCCGGTCTGCCTGATGACCCTGGTATCAGGAAGATTACCGTTGCATCCATCGATGAAGCCCGCCTGAATATGGAGGAAGCCTACCGGATCACAGTCCGTAAGGATTCCGTCCTGATCCATGCAACTGGAGAAGAAGGATTCTTCAGGGCTGACGCTACACTGAAACAGCTTGCCGGAAGTGACGCTGAAGGGCAATTCATTCAAGGGTGTTCAATCGCCGACTGGCCCGCTTTCAGGGTGAGGGGATTCATGCACGACTGCGGCAGGAGTTACATCCCAATCAGCGAACTTAAGCGGGAAGTTGAGATACTTTCATCATTCAAGATAAATACCTTTCACTGGCACCTTACGGACGACATCGCATGGAGACTTGCCAGCGGCATAGTGCCGGAACTGACTGCTCCTGAAACAGCCCTCAGGAACAAACACGGGTTTTATACAAAAGAGGAGGTGAAGGATTTTGTCCGGTTTTGCAGGAGTCATTTTGTTGAGGTGATTCCTGAGATTGACATGCCGGGTCACAGTGGAGCATTCACCAGGGCTACGGGTCATACCATGCAGTCAGAGGAGGGAAGGAAGATTGTTGCCGGACTGCTGGCGGAGGCATGCACTCTCTTTGAAGGTAAGTGGTTTCACATCGGCACCGATGAGGTGGACATCACCAGCCCGGACTTCGTATCTGAAATGATGGCAATTGCCAGGGATCACGGCAATGAGGTGGCAGGCTGGCTTCCCGGCGCACAGATGGACCAGCAGGCAGTCCGTCAGCTGTGGGCTGACGTCTCACTGCCTCAAAACACGACAGTCATCGATTCCAGGTACAGATACCTCAATCATACCGACTATTATTCGGATCTGTTTGCGATCTATAATTCAAGGATATGTGACTCAGAGCATGGCTCTGACCTCCTTGCCGGAGGTATATGCTGCATATGGAATGACAGGAAACCGGCATCTGTTGAGGATATACTGGTTTCCAATGCGTTTTACCCGACTATGCTGGCATTTGCCGAAAGGTCCTGGATCGGAGGCGGAGATAATATCAAGTCACGGGGTGTGCGGATGGGACTGCCAGGAGACCCTGCCTTCGAGCGGTTCAGGGATTTCGAGACCCGAATGATGGCGGCAAGGGAAAAATTCCTGGCTGATGTACCGTTTCCTTACCTCCCGCAGACAGATATTCTCTGGAAGATAAGCAGCCAGTACCCCAATAATGGCAACCTGAACTTTTCTGCCCCGTTTGAAATGGACCTCATAGCTGACCCTGACGGAACTTCATCCCTGGAAGCAGGATTCAGGCCCGCGGCAGGCGCTGCTGTTTACCTCAGGCATACATGGGGAGAAAAAGTGCCTGCCTTCTGCCCTGATCCCGGGCCTGACCATACGACATATACCTATACATGGATATACAGTCCTTCTGACCAGAAAGCAGGACTTCATTTTAATACGCACAATTATGGGAGGTCAGAGCTTGACATGGCCCCGCCAGAGGGTGAGTGGGATTATAAACGAAGCCGGGTATGGCTCAACGGTGAGCTGGTTTCACCTCCTGCATGGGATAACAATGCCGTTAAGCCTGACCATGAAACACCATATGCAAATGAAAACATGTGGAGCCGGCCGCCTGTCAGTATAAACCTCAAAAAAGGCTGGAACAGCCTGGTACTAAAACTGCCTGTCGGCAGCTTCTCAACCCCGGAGACACGTCTGGTGAAGTGGATGTTCACTGCAATGGTTGTCACACCGGATGGAAAAGGTCAACCGGAGGGTCTGGTCTATTCGCCGGAACAAAAACTAAATGTAAAAAAGAATCATCGATCTAAAAGCAAACAATGATATGAATATTCAGAAGATTTCAGGCCTCATTGCCGCACCTTTCACCCCTATGTATCCGGATGGGGAAATCAATTCCGGCATAATTGAGAAATATCACAGGCTGCTGGTCTCCAACGGCGTGGTGGGTGCTTTCATAAACGGTTCATCCGGTGAGGGCGTCTCAACAACGAACGGTGAGAAGCTGACGGTTGCTGAAGCATGGGCCAAAGCATCATCCGGCAGCAGCCTGAAGGTTATCAGCCACCTGGGAGGAACCTGCTACCAGGATTGTATCGGGCTGGCCAGGGAGTCTCAGAGGATGGGACTCTATGCAGTGGCAGTGACATCCCCGTCGTACTTCAAGCCGGCAAATGTGAAGATGTTGGCTGAATTCTTCGTCAGGATAGCTGAGTCGGTCCCAGACATGCCTGTTTATTATTATCATATCCCGGTTCTGACAGGCGGATTATTCAACATGATTGACTTCGTAAGGGAAGTGGCGCCGCGTGTTCCCAACTTTGCCGGTATCAAGTACACCCATGAGGACTTCATGGATTTCCTCAGCTGCCTGAATTATGATAACGGCAGATATGACATGCTCTGGGGCCGCGACGAAAACTTCCTTTCTGCACTTATTCTTGGAGCCAGGGGTGCAGTGGGAAGCACATACAACTATGCCGCTCCTCTGTATCACAAGATGATTGATGCCTTTGACCGCAATGACCAGGTCGCCGCCCGCGCCATACAACAAAAGTCAATTGACATGATCACCCTCCTGGGCAAATACGGTGGTATCGCTACCGGCAAAGCCTATATGAAATACATTGGTCTTGACTGTGGAGAGTTCAGACTCCCGGTGAGAAATATGAGCAATAGTGATTACGAATCCTTTATGAAAGACGTGAAGAACCTTGAAATGGATGAACTGTTCTCAAAGATCTGATAAACAGTGACGAGATATTTTGTAACATATTCAGCAGCAGCGATGGTACTGACTGTCCTGCTGGCTTTTAACTCCTGCAAAAGAATGAATCCAGAATGGACAGACCTTGTCCCCCTTCCGCCACCTCTTCCCGGGGCTATTCAGCCCGGGGTGGCAGGACCGTTTGCCGGCTTACACGGAAACACACTAGTAGTTGCCGGCGGTGCCAACTTTCCTGACACCATGCCATGGCATGGCGGAAAGAAGCAATACCGGGATGAGATCTACCTTCTTGATATGTCTGCAGGGGCTGCCTCCTGGCAGCCACGAACGGGAGAAGAGCGACTGCCGGTGCCTGTTGCATACGGTGCTGCCGCGTCGGTAAGCGCCGGGGTTGTATGCATGGGCGGCGAGACGGAATCAGGCATGACAGATGAAGTCTACATAATATCAGTTGCAGGTAACAAGCCGCTGATAACACCTCTGCCAGACCTCCCGGTTCCTCTGTCCGGCGCTGCTGCTGCTTCGACAGGCTCTCTGGTTTTTATAGCAGGAGGGCAGGCCCCTGACGGTTCTTCCAGGTCACTGTGGAGCCTCGATACCGAAGAGATAAGCCTGGGATGGAGAAAACATGCCGAGATGCCACTCCCGTTGATAAACAGCGTCATGGCGGCCGTTGAAGATGAGGAGCTTACATTATGGATGCTTGGGGGCAGAACCAGGGGAGAGGGTGATGACACCTCCGTGATACGTCCGGAGATTTTCAGCTATTCTCCCTCTGCTGACAGGTGGACCCTGGTGGGTGAGCTGACCGACGGAAACGGTGTCATGCCTCTTGCAGCCGGCAGCGGGGCAGCAATAGACGGAAGGTATGTTGCTCTCTTCGGGGGCAACGACGGATCTGTATTCAACAGGGTCGAAGCTATCCTGTCAGCCATGGCAATGGAGCCTGACACCAGCCAGGTGAAACTGCACAAGGAAGAGTATATTTCGCTCCAGGAAAGTCACCCCGGGTTTTCACGGACTGTGATTATTTTTGACACTGAAAACGGGCGATGCATTCAGGCAGGTGAAATACCGGGTCCCGCACAGGTCACAACAATAGCCGTGCAGACGCCATGGGGCATTGTGATTCCTTCAGGCGAAGTAAAACCTGGCGTAAGAACTACTACGATAAGGATGGCAAAATTCAGATAGGAAAGATGAAAAGAGAAGATATTCCGGGAGTTGCAGAGCGCTACGGGAAGGCCTTGCTCAATGATGTCATTTCTTTCTGGATGAAATATTCGCCCGACCGCGAACGGGGTGGCTTTTTCACATGCCTTGACCGCCAGGGGGATGTTTATGACACTGACAAGTTTGTCTGGCTCCAGGGAAGAGAGGTATGGATGCTCAGTCACCTCTACAATAACGTTGAGAAACGTCGGGAATGGCTTGTTACGGCATTGTCCGGGGCTGTCTTCCTGGAGAAATACGGAAGTGACTGTGATGGCAACTTTTATTTTTCGCTGACCAGAGAAGGTAAACCCCTTGTCCAACCCTATAATATTTTTTCTGACTGTTTCGCCGCAATGGCATTCGGTGAGCTTTACAGGGCTACAGGTAACAGCAGGTACGGAGAGATCGCAGTGAATACATTCCGGAACATTCTCAGACGTTCAGAGAACCCTAAAGGCAACTGGTCAAAAGTCTATCCGGGCACACGACCCCTGAAGGGCTTCTCCCTTCCGATGATTCTCAGTAATCTCTCCGGGATCATAGCTCCCCTTCTTGACGCCGGAACCGTTGAAAAGGTAAGGGAGCAGTGTATTCATGAGGTAATGGATGTATTCTACAGCAAAGAGCATGGCCTGATTCTGGAGAACGTGACTCCGGACGGTTCATTTTCTGACTCTTTTGAAGGCCGGCTGCTGAATCCCGGACATGCCATAGAAGCCATGTGGTTCATGATGGATCTCGCTGAGATCAGGCAAGATCAGAACCTTGCAGCCAGAGCCACCGAAATCACCCTGGAGACACTCAGTAGAGGATGGGATGAGAAGTACGGTGGCATATTTTATTTCCTTGATGTAAAAGGCCATCCTCCGCAGCAACTGGAGTGGGATCAGAAGCTCTGGTGGGTGCATATTGAGACACTTATTTCGCTTGCAAAGGGATACAGGCTCACCGGTGAACATAGGTGCCTTGACTGGTTCGAAAAGGTTGATGCATATACCTGGAGTCACTTCCCTGATCCTGAATATGGGGAGTGGTATGGTTACCTGAACCGAAGGGGAGAGGTGCTCCTGCCGCTGAAGGGCGGAAAGTGGAAGGGGTGTTTCCATGTGCCGAGAGGGCTGCTGCAGGTATGGAAAACATTAAGGGATATTGAACCGGTAAATAATACATTTTAATGAAAGAGACCGTAGCTGATAGAAGGTATGCCTGGGTAGTAGTGGCGCTGCTCTGGGTGGTGGCATTGCTCAACTACATGGACCGCCAGATGCTCTCCACCATGAAGAGTGCAATGATGGTTGACATTGTAGAGCTTGAAAAGGCTGAAAACTTTGGAAGGCTGATGGCTGTCTTCCTCTGGATATACGGGCTGATGAGCCCTGTTGCGGGAATCATTGGCGACAGGCTCAACAGGAAATGGCTGATTGTCGGCAGTCTCTTCGTCTGGTCAGGTGTCACCCTCGCCATGGGCTATACACATGACTATAACCTACTTTATGCCCTGCGGGCGATCATGGGTGTCAGCGAGGCGCTTTATATACCTGCCGGGCTTTCCCTGATTGCTGATTATCACCAGGGATCAACACGGTCGCTGGCGGTCGGAATTCATATGACCGGTCTCTATATGGGGCAGGCATTGGGTGGCTTCGGAGCCACCGTGGCGGAAAGCCTCTCGTGGCAGAAGACATTTCACTATTTTGGCCTTGCAGGCATCATCTACAGTGCTGTCCTCATCCTGATGCTTCGAGAGTATAAATACCGCGAGAAGCCTGCAAAGGCACCTACAGGCACATCGGGATTCAGGTCGGTGGCATCGGGATTATCGTTACTGCTGGGTATGGTAAGTTTCTGGATGATACTGTTTTATTTTGCCATACCCAGTGTGCCGGGCTGGGCAGTGAAAAACTGGATTCCGACACTTTTCTCTTCAAGCCTCGGCATTGAGATGCCAGTGGCGGGTCCACTCTCAACAATTACCATTGCAGCCTCATCACTCATCGGGGTGATCTTTGGAGGGATACTCTCCGACAGGTGGGTGATGAAGAATCTTCGCGGGCGCATCTATACCGGCGCCATAGGCCTCTCACTCACCATTCCTTCGCTTCTGCTGATCGGGTTCGGGCACAGCTACCTCGGGATAATCGGAGGGGCAGTACTTTTCGGGATAGGCTATGGCATGTTTGATGCCAACAACATGCCCATCCTGTGCCAGTTTGTTGTTCCCAGGCTAAGGGCTACGGGCTACGGTCTGATGAATATGACCGGTGTATTTGCCGGGGCTTTCATAACACGTCTGCTGGGCCGGTCAATGGACTCCGGCAACCTTGCGCGTGACATGGCCCTGCTGGCGATTCCCGTGTTGCTGGCAGTCATACTGCAACTGGCCATTCTCAGGCCCGATACCGCAAACAAGGCGGACAAGCAGGCGTGATGAAATAACATTGACTTGCCTGACAGGAATCTTCCTGCTTGTAATAGGCAGTTATAAAGCACATTACATATTGGACTAAAAAAATAGTCAAAAAAGTTGCAAGAATAGTTGCATGACTAAGAAATTAGTCATATATTTGCATTGAAGGATTGACAGAAGAGTTATGAAGACAATGCAACTGACAAGGGCTGAGGAGCAGGTAATGCAGATCCTGTGGGATTTGGGGGAAGGACTGGTCAAGGAGATCCGCGACCGGTTTGATGAACCCAGGCCGGCAAGGAATACTGTTTCTACCGTTGTACGGATACTGGAGAAGAAGGGATTTGTGGATCACAAATCGTACGGAAACGTCTATTTGTATTTTCCGGTTGTTTCCCGTGAGGAGTATTCGCGGCACCAGCTTTTCGGGCTTCTTGAAGGTTACTTTGACAACTCGTTCCCGGCCATGGCATCATTCTTTGCACGTGAGAAGGATCTTACCCTGGCGGAGATGGAGGAGCTGATCAGTGAGACGAGAAAGGAATTGAAGGACAGTAAAAAGCAAAAGTGATGGAAACAGCGGGCTTTTACCTTCTCAGGTCGGCAGTCTGGATAACCGGGTTTGCCCTGGTTTATCTGCTTTTTTTAAGGAACGAGCGGTTTTTTGTTCTTAACAGGATCTACCTTCTTACAGGCATCCTGGCTTCGGTCATTCTTCCGCTGGTAACCGTGCGGTATGTGGTTGAGGTATCTGCTGTTGAGGCGGGTGCTGAAGCCGGTCCTGTAACGGCAGTCCTGCACGGGAGCGGCACCTGGCAGAATATCATGGCAGTAGCTTTGTTTACTGTGTGGCTGACAGGTGCTTTGGCCGTGCTGCTGCGGTATGCAGTCCAGGTTATGCCAGTACTGAGGGCAGCCCGCGAGGCTGACCGGCAATCAGGTTATCCTGTAAAAGTCATCCGGTCTGATTATTATCCCGGTTCATTTTCATTGTTCTCCCTTGTGGTTGTCAATCCTTCAGTTACAGAGACCGAAGCGAGGGAGATAATGAATCATGAAATGGTGCATATCAGGCAGATGCACTGGTTTGACCTGGTGCTCTCATCTCTTTTATGTGCAGTTCAGTGGTTCAACCCGGCAGCCTGGATATATGCCAGGCTGGTGAGGCAGAACCATGAGTATCTGGCTGACGAGGAGGCGCTGCAGCGTACCTCCGACCCGGCTGTGTACAGGGCTGTGCTTCTGAACCAGATCGCCGGCTCACCGGTAATAGACCTGGGCAACTTTTTCAGTTATTCACTAAACAAAAAACGATTTCTGATGATGAAAAATAAGATAAGTTCGCCTTACAGGAAGCTCAGGGTGCTTCTCATCCTGCCTGTCGCCGCGCTGGTTCTTTTCGCTTTCGCGAAGCCGGAATACAGGCTTGCCACCGGGCCGGATGAACCTGTTTCGGCTGCCATAGCTGCCGGCAATGCTGTCAAAAGTGTCAGCGGTACCGTCAAGGACGAAGCCGGAAAACCCCTAGAAGGGGCGGTGATAGTGATAAAGGGAACAACGAAAGGCACAACCAGTGACGCTTCGGGACGCTTCGCCCTGAAGGATGTGCCTGATGATGCTGTTCTCGTAGTCTCCTTTGTTGGTTATGAAACAAATGCTATATCAGTTAAGGCTGCAGGCACCAGCCTGTCAGTGACGATGAGAAAGAGTACGGTGGTAACTGACACGGTCAATGTCGGGCCGGTTCCGCCGCCGCCACCACCTCCACCTCCTCTACCTCCTGTCACTACAAAGGGGAAAGCCGAAGCAGTGCCGGAGGCCGGCCAGGGTGAAAGGGATGTGTTTGTTGTGGTTGAGGAGATGCCGCAGTTTCCGGGAGGAGGGATGGATGCCATGATTCAGTGGATCGCCCAACATATGAAGTATCCGGAGCAGGCCAAGAAGGATGGAATACAGGGCACCGTATTTGTCGGATACATAGTGAACAAGGCAGGCAAGGTGGAGAGTGTTGAGGTGGAGAGTTCCGCACACCCGCTGCTTGATGCCGAAGCCGTCAGAGTTGTGGCTGCAATGCCCGACTGGACCCCGGGAACACAGAGAGGAAAGGCTGTGGATGTAAGGCTCGTAGTGCCGATTAAGTTCAGCCTCAAATAGGGGAATAAGGGGAAAATTTTAGAAACAGAATGGCTTGTTTGCGGTTTTCTGAATGAGGGCCGGCGTCTGGCGCCGGCCCTCATGTTCTTGTACAGTCTTTATTCTGCAAGTCGGTGTACAACGGTCTGCGGGAACGGGATCTCGATCCCTTCCTTCTCGAAGGCCTCCTTGAGCCGCCTGCGGAGTTCCCCTGCCACTTCCCACTGCCTCAACGGCTTGGTGTCGCCAAGTATCTTAACCACAATGGCGGAGTCGGCAAACTCGTTTATCCTTACAAACTGTGGGGCAGAGATGATCGCTTCGCTGAAAGCGGGATCCGCGGCCAGCTCCCGTCCCGTCCTGTTGATTACATCAGCCAGATGACCGATGTTGGTACCGTAACCGACTCCAATATCCATGTTAACCCTGGCGAAGTCCTTCGACTGGTTTGATACTTTTGTGATTGATCCGTGCGGGATGTGGTGCACCGTACCGTCCAGGTCCCTGAGTGTTGTTTTCCTAAGGCTTATGTCTTGCACCGCTCCGCTGATTCCTTCAATGGTTACCACATCTCCTATACGATACTGATTCTCAAGCATGAGAAAGAGCCCGGTGATAATGTCCCGTATCAGATACTGTCCGCCGAAGCCCACGGCCAGACCTACGATTCCTGCGCCGGCAATCAGCGGGCCGATTTCCACTCCAACCTCCTGGAGCACCATCATTATGGCAACAATAATTACAGTCAGATTGAGAGCGCCGCTGAAGATCCTGATAAGCGTATCCTCTCTCTTTTTTTCTGCTTCCGCTGAAGTGTTCTCATCCGCCTTAACAGAAGCCTTAATTGCCCTCACAAGTAACCTCTGAAGGATCCTGTCAAGAAGGAATGCCACAATAATTATCAGCAGTATCCTTATACCATGTGACATCAGCCAGGGCACTATCTGGTCAGTCCATTTTCCAAGAGTTTCCATAATGTTTCTTTTTGAGTTTATTATTTCTTCGTAATTATCGGATCTGCTGCAATATAATAATTTGAAAATTCAGAGTTCCCCGGCAGGGGGAAAAATATATGTTATGCTTTACGGCATAACCGGGGAACTTAATGTTTGTTTTTGAACACAACAGGCTGGCATAAACTGATTATTAGTGTAATTTTGATGATCACTACAATTATCCTGAACAGCAGTAAAGATATGATTCTTCTGAGCGGCGAAGTTGGCAACTACATCTACAGTAACGGCAGAAAGTATTCCTATTTCGCGGGCAACAACTACCTGGGCCTGGCAGCCCACCCACAGGTCAAGGAGGCCGTTATCCGGGCGGTGGAGAAATATGGCGTTAACTTCGCAGCCTCGAGGCATACCACGGGCACATCCGACCTGCACCTTGAACTTGAGGGTGCGCTGGCTTCATTCAAGGGTGAGGAGGATGCGGTTGTTTTCGCCTCGGGATACCAGGGCAACAGTATCCTCCTTGAGATATTGAAAGGCAGTTATTCAACCATCTTCATTGACCAGTCGGCGCATGCCAGCATAATTTCTGCCATTCCTGCTGATGTGGTCAAGATGATGTATTATGATCATTGTGATGCGGTTCATCTCGATTATCTTCTTGAGTATAACCGGGGATCAAAACCGCTTGTAATCACTGACGGTATCTTCGCCCTGACAGGTGAGATTGCTCCGCTCAACCAGATCTATGATATTGTCAGGAAGCACAATGCCCTGCTTGTTGTTGACGATGCACACGCAACCGGTGTGCTGGGAGCATCCGGCAGGGGCACACCCGAACATTTCAATCTGCCTGATGATACCAATATTTACCAGACAGAGACCATGAGCAAGGCACTGGGGGGCTATGGAGGTTTTATATCCGGAAGCAGGGCATTGACTGAGATGATAAGGGAGGGATCACCCACATACCAGGCATCAACTGCCCTGCCTCCCCCGATAGCCGCAGCAGGGATCGCCTCACTGGCCATCCTCAGGGCGAATCCCGGTCTGAGAACCGAACTGATTGAAAGGGCATGGCAGATCCGGGAGGCGGTCACTGAGATGGATTACCAGACCACGCACTTCAGAACGCCGGTAATACCGATCATACTCGATTCATCTGAAAAAGCCGCTGGTCTGTCGCTCTTCCTTGAGGAGAACGGCGTGATTGCACCTTATATGAAATATCCCGCCAGGAAGGCGATGCATCAGATAAGAATTGCTGTATCTGTCACTCACACAGATGATCAGGTCAGCCAGTTACTTGAATTATTAAAAAAATGGAAAGATAAGAATGAAAGCAACCAAGATCAGAAAGGTAGTCATTGAGCCGCTTAATCTTGACCTCGAGGAGCCGTTCAGGATAGCCATTGGCACGAAGTACAGCATTGAGAACGCCCTTGTGACCGTTATTCTTGAGGACGGAACAGAGGGTTATGGTGAAGCTGCTCCCCTGGAGCCCATCAACGGCGAGAACCAGGCTACGGCACTGGCAACGCTGAAGAGTTGTGTTGATTTTATCAAGGGAAAGGATGTGACTGACTACCGGGCCATATCAGCCACTTTGAAGGGCGTCTTTCATGCCCAGGTTACGGCACGTTGTGCCATTGAGATGGCCCTGATAGACGCATACGCGAAGGTTCTTGGCATACCGCTGTACGAGTTCTTCGGCGGCGCCGGGAACAGGGCCGAGACAGACTATACAATTGACATTGTGCCGCCGGAAACTGCCAGGAAGAATGCCGCCAGACTGGCCTGGGAGGGGTATACAGTACTCAAGACGAAGGTAGGAAAGAAGCTGACCGACGATATAGATCGTCTTCTGGCGATCAGGGATGGTGCACCACAATGCGGGATTACCATTGATGCCAATCAGGGCTACTCGCCGTGTGAGGCTGTCCATTTCTGCGAGGAGATGGAAAAGAACGGCATCAGGCCGATACTGTTTGAACAGCCAGTGCTTAAATATGACATCGCCGGAATGAGGTTCGTGAAAGATCACACTTCAATACCGATAGCTGCCGACGAGTCGGTTTTTACCAGCGCTGATGCCATCAATGTGGTTCGTACCGGCTGCGCTGACTACATCAATATCAAGCTGATGAAGTCGGGCATCATCGAAGCGATGGACATAGCAGCCATCGCGCGAAGCGCAAATATCAAGCTTATGATAGGATGCATGCTGGAGTCAAAGCTGGCCCTGGGCTGCGCGGTACATATGGTGGCAGGAATGGGTTGCTTCAGCCATGTTGATCTTGACCCTCATATAGAGCCGGAGAAGGAGCCCTTTAACGGGGGCCCGGACTATAAGGCACCGTTCTATACTCTGTCACCTGACCTGCCGGGGATCGGTTGCAGCAAAAAGTAGAGGCCTGAGCAGGTTTGTCTGAGGGCGGGCAAGGTGACGCCGGGCGCTTTCGCACCTGACACAGATTGTCAGTCTGTTTTTTCAAGAGTGATATGGTCCAGGAGAAACTCATTGATATCGCCGTCCATATTCCTGTTGAAATCCTCGTACCTGATTACAAGGATGTTCTCCCCGTCTTTCAGCTCAATCCGTTCAGGGTAGGTATAGCCCCAGTCTGACCACTCATCCTTGCCGCGCTGAGGGAACACCAGGGGGCAGGCGTAACGGCCATTCACATAAAGCGAACGGATGGCACAGTTGTTATCAGTATTGACCGGGCCGGTGCCATTGGCATAACGGGCCCGGAGTAGATAGTTGCCTGCTTCAACATTTATCCGGATTATCAGCTCACTGTTTTCATTGATTCCGGAGGGTATGTAACCTGTGCCTGAGAATCCCGGAATTGTGTTTTCACTCCGGATGTTAAAATTTTCAGCTTCAACTGCAATGGCTTCTGATCCCACCTTTACTGGGTTGCTCAGGAAAGAACAGATCCCGTTGCTGTCAACTGCCATTACCTGGTATTCGGATGGCTCTTCTGCCGTGGCTATGTTTGTATCATTACTGACCTCCTGCAGCTTACCGTTCCTGTAGATATGATAGCTGGCAGCACCTGTGACCTCGTTCCAGAACAGTCTGTTGTTTTCAGCTTTAAGCCCGGGTGTTTCCGGTGCCGTATAATTGGCGACCTGGTTAAATCCAATCCTGTTCGCTTTTTTGTTCATGACTATCTCCACTGTGTGGTTTCCGGTCATTTCTGTTGGTATCAGGTTGCCGTCAGACCTGACCCCGTCAATGCTGAATGAGGAGATTGCGTCTCCCCAGCCGCTGACGGTAATGCTGTATGTGCCATTACGGTACCTGAAGTTGTCAAGCCTGTAATTCCCGCCGAAACTCTTTGGTATTACCGGATTGAACTCCATTCCGTCTTTTGAGAAGCTGATGCCTGTCAGAACGCGGTGGTACATCGCCAGCATCCCCGCTACGCTCCACAACTGCCTGTCTGAGTTTACCTCCGTGCCGGCAAAGTCGCCTGTCTCTGCAACAAAATTCTCCTTGTTGGTGAGAAAGAGTGCAGCGGGACGGATGATTGATGCCAGTCCGGCTTCAACTGCATCCATGTTCTTGTCTGATGCACCGGCCAGGGTCCAGAATGCCTGTACGAACGGCCAGATACCATTATTATGATATGGAGGGATGCCGGGTATCTGTGGATAGATGCAGGTGATGCCGAAAGGAGTGACAGGGGTATTTGTCAGCACCTTCTGTTTCCTCTCATCACCGGCAATGTCAAAGAGTACCGTGAAGGCTTCGCCCAGGGCTTCGGCCCGGGGCGAAAGGGACCTGTATTCTCTGCCGTACAAATATTGGCCATAGTAACCCTTTTCTTCCAGCCAGAAGTGATCATTGATCGCTTTGCGAAGTTTTTCTGCCCTGTCTGACCATTTGTCTTCCTTTCCAAGCTCCTGTGCCATCATCCCTGTTACCTTAAGTGTCTGGCAGTATGCTGCGTTGGTTCCCAGGTTCAGGGAGCCGTATATATCAGCCGGTTCCATCCAGAGCGGGTAGGTCTGCTTTCTCCAGTCCAGGAAAGAGGATTCTCCCCGTATAAGCCCGGTAAAAGGGTCAGTGATCGTTTTGCTGTCCGCCTCAATGCTGTTCGTGGTTATCTCGAATGCTTTGGCCAGCCAGTCGCGGTCTCCTGTATAGCGCCAGATCTCCCATGCGGCCAGCGCCCATACCACCCTGTCTGAGGAGACCGGCCATGCGCCTCCGGTGCCGGTGTCCTGGATTATCCGGTCGTCTGATACCTTACGCATCAGGCTGTTCATGCAACGCGCCGGATCAAGATATGCCAGGGCAAGCATGGTTGCGTAACTCATGTCACGGGTCCAGACCCCCGGCCATGCCTCTCCGGTGCGGAAAGTGCCATCCTCTTCCATGAGCATGACCATCTCGTCCAGCGACATGTTATGCAGGGCATTGAGCAAAGGGTATGGGCTGGTAAAATGAGGATAATCAGAAATATTGCCGGAAGGTTTCCATGTTGAGGATGTGTGGGCCGAAGGATCATAGACATTGAATATCAGTTCTTTTTCATATATGCCATCGCCGTCTGAATCTTCAAGTTTCAGCATCGGATTGGAAGGAATGTTTTCAAAGTCCCAGTTAAGCGGATAGGTATCGCCTGCTATAAACAGTCCCATGAAATCGGCTTCAAAGATCCTGTTGCCCAGGATATCATCATAATATCCCTTTTCCCTGAAGGAGTCAGTGACAGTTTGAAAGTTGACCCTGAACAGAACCCGTGTGTTCGGGGGCAGTGGCTGTGTGACATCCATCCGGGATCCTGTTTCGGAACGTTGTCCGAAAGTCATGTCCAGAACTACTGCCTCATTATTGACAGGAAGGATATTGGCCTGATGGTTGACACCGAAAGCCAGTTCGTTATCACGGCCGTTGATGCTGAACTTGAACTGGATGACAGGATCAATCTCTGCACTGAGACTCTTGTAATCTGATGTCATCTCTTCAGGGCCTGCAGCTCTTGCCGTGAAGTCGCCCTGCTCCACCCGGTCCGGATAGACAGCATATTTGTCAGATTTATGCATGGGCAAATCTTTCCTGTTGCATGACATGCCTGCTATGGCACAGAAGATTATGATAATCAGCCTGGAATTTGATTTTATTGTCATCTGTACTAAATATTATAGTCATTTTCTTATACTCAAATTTAAGGGAAACCCTGAGAATCATCTCAACCATGAAAAGAAACTGAAAAATGCTGACATTAATGCATTATTTTGCACGACTTTGAGCATGCTTTGCATAAATTATTGAAAATAAATAAAATATCCGGATAAAAAGCGTACATTGCGACGTATTAACAAAACATGTAATGAATAAAGGAACAGTAAAATTTTACAATGAATTCAAAGGATTCGGATTCATAAAAGATGAAAATTCACCCAAGGAGTATTTTGTACATTCATCTGGGTTAAAGGACACTATCAATGAAAATGATGTTGTGACATTTGACCTTGAACAGGGGAAGAAAGGACTAAATGCAGTAAATGTAAAACGTGTATAATTTCTGTACATACAATTAAATTTACAGGTCCCGCCGGTGACGACGGGACTTTTTATTGTAATAAGTGAAGTCATGATTGAAAAGAAACCTGTTATTCACACCTCGCCTGATCTTTCCAAAATGAAGGAGGTAGTAATTGATCACAGGACAAAGATTTACATAGCCCCTGATGCGGATCCGGCAGAGGCTAAGTTGCGTTACCTTGCCAACCTTAAGAACAGAAGACCGTAGTTAATCTGCAGTCTTCAGCTCAGACTGAAAGTACTTTAAGAATTTACCTTCCCGGCTTTGTTGTTTTTACCATGCCAGCCCCATGTTTTATGCTCAGTCAGTTGTTTTTTGACGTTTTGACTGTGCATCAGTCTCGTGTTTTTCTCAAAATATCACGAAAAACTTATCTCAATCGCAGGCGGAGATTCTATCATATTGTACCCCGGGAGGAAAGTATGCCAGCCTCCGGCCTGAAAATTTGCGGAACGGTTGAAATTCGCCCTTCTATTGGAACTTGGGTCCGATTTCTCGCAATCGCCGTTCGGTTTCGGCCATCAGTTCGTCCTCGGCCGCTTCGTCGGGTGCTTCGTAAGTCGCCGAAAAGCGGAGAAACGACCCCGCGTCGTCCCAGGGAACGGTGCAGATCGAATGCTCGGCGATTAAATATTGGCTGAACTCCTCGGCCGTGTTGAAAGTCGTGCCGTCGGCGATTTTTCGCGGACTGGGCGTGTAGAGGAAATACGTCCCGCCCGGCATCCGGCAGTCGAATCCGCAGCGGCCGAGCGCGGCGACGAGTTTTTGCAGCCGGCGGCGATATTTTTTGCGCGTGCGGCGCGGTATTTCGGCGTCGTCGAGCGCGGCGGCGGCCGCTTTCTGAATGGCGATGAACTGGCCCGAGTCGCAGTTGTCCTTCACATCGGCCAGGGCGCGGACCAGCCGCTCGTGTCCGCAGACCCAACCCATTCGCCAGCCGATCATGTTCCAGCCTTTCGAGAGCGAATGAACTTCGACGCCCACTTCCCTAGCGCCCGGCGTTTGCAGGAAACTGATCGGCTCGCGGTCGAAACTGAGCATCGAGTGCGCCGCGTCTTGCACGACCACGATTCGATTAGCTTTGGCGAACTCGACCACCCGGGCGAAGAACTCGGGCGAGGCCGTCTTGCCCGTAGGGCTGTTCGGATAGTTTATCACCAGCAGTTTCGCACGGCGGAGCACGTCGGCGGGGATCAAGTTCCAGTCGGGAAAGAAATCGTTCTCGGCCAACAGGGGTAGATTATGCACTTCTCCGCCGTAATAACGCGTGTGCGTACCCGACACCGGATAGCCCGGAACGGTCATCAAGGTGACGTCTCCGGGGTCGATCAGCGTTGCCGGCAGCATGGCCAGAGCGGTTTTCGTGCCGATGCAATGGTTGATTTCGGCGGCCGGATCGAGCCGCACGCCGAACTCGCGGAGCATGAACCGGGCAACCGTCTCCTTGAAGGCCGGGATGCCGTTGTCGGCGTAGCCCCGGTTTTCCGGCTTGCCCAACTCGTCGATCATTACGCGGCGGACCGCCGGGTCGGCCGGCTCGTCGTTTTCGCCGATGCCGAAGTCGAGCAGCCGCCGCTGGGGATGCTCGGCCAGCGCCCGCCGCTTCGCCCGCTTGATCTTCTCGAACTTGTAAATAGCGGTTCCCTTGCCGTAGTCGGCGCCGCCGATCCGCCGGGCAAACAACGATTGAAAGTACGGGTCTGTCATCTAAAGGAAGGAAAATTAAGGGCCAACACGAAAAAACGAAAAACCAAGGCGGTAAAATCTAACAGGTCGAAGCCAAAGCGGCAATCCCCGTAAATTCGTAACACTTCAGCCGTATGAAGTAAAACGCTCCTCGTTCCCAAGCAGAGCTTGGGAACCAGGGGAACACTTCAGCAGTTTGAAGTAAAACACTCTTGGTTCCCAAGCAGAGCTTGGGAACCAGGGGGGGTGCTGTCCTCCGTGCGGACATGAAGCGGCAAGATGCCGCTTCTACGCCCCCTGGGCCGTGGCAGCCGGGACGATTGTGGGCAGACGACATGGATTCAACGCAGCCTTGCCCGCACGACGCGGGGTAGCCGGGCAAGGTCCTTGATCGTCGAGCCAAGCTCGAAACGCCCGTCGCACTCGATTATCCCGCACACCGCGTCGTGGATCGCCGGGCCGATCTCGATCAGCAGATGACCGCCTGCGCGCAAATGCTCGGCCGCTTGCGGAATCAGCCGTTCGATTACTTCCGTGCCGCGCGGGCCGGCCGCCAACGCCCCGCGCGGCTCGAAGTCGCGCACGTCCCGCGGCAGCGACGCCCATTCGCCGTCGGCGACGTAAGGCGGATTACTGACAATGAAGTCGAACCGCCGAGCGCCAACCGCCGCCAGCAAATCACTCTCGGCAAACTCGACTCGATCGTCCAGGCCATGCGACCGGGCGTTCTCCGAGGCTATCGCCAGCGCGGCGGGGCTGATGTCCAACGCCGTAACCCGGCAAGCAGGCAGATGTTTGGCCAACGAAACCGCGATGCAGCCGCTGCCGGTCCCTACGTCGGCAATGGATATTGGCGGGGCAGGGGACGGGGGGCGGGGGACGGGGGGAGAGACCGGCACCCCCGATCCTCCTGTCTCCAAAGCAGAATCCTGCCCGCTGAACCCCGAACCATTGCCCTCGGCCTTGGCCAAATCCAACACCGCCACGACGAGCAACTCGGTTTCTGGCCGGGGGATCAACACGTCGGGCGTGACCCGAAAATCAATCGAGTAGAACTCGCGGCTGCCCACTAGATAGGCCACCGGCGTCCCTTCCCCCCGACGACGCACGAACTCGCGAAACTCCGACCGGGCCGCTTCGCAGGGCGTTTCCTCAAACCGCGTGTATAGCTCAATCCGCCGGCAACCCAACGCATGGGCCAGCAGGACTTCGGCGTCGAGTCGTGGACTGTCCGCTTCGCGTTGCTTAAAATAATCGGCCGTCCAGTTCAACAGCCGGCCGACGGTCCAGGGTTCGGAGACGGACATGGCTGAGTCGGGGTTCGGGGAGTCGGGGATAAGGGGATTCGGGAGTCCAGTAGATACAAGGAAATCGGCCACGCATCAGCATAACAAAACGATCTCCGAAACAACATACTCCCCCCCGATTCCCCGACTTCCCGATTCCCAGATTCACTCCATCTTCCCAAACGCATCTCTCTGTTCCTGCCGCTGATATTCCATCAGTCCTTCGATCACCGGGTCGAGATTTCCGGCGATGATGCTGTCGAGCTTGTAGAGCGTCAGATTGATGCGGTGGTCGGTCAGGCGGTTTTGGGGGAAGTTGTAGGTGCGGATGCGTTGACTGCGGTCGCCCGAGCCGATCTTGCTCTTTCGCTCGTCGGAGCGTTTTTGGTGTTCGGCCTCGCGGCGGGCTTCGTAGAGGCGGGTTTTTAGCACCCGCAGCGCTTTGGCGAGATTTTTGTGCTGGCTCTTTTCGTCCTGGCAGGAAACGACGATGCCGGTTTCATAATGGGTTAGCCGAATGGCCGAGGCCGTTTTGTTGACGTGCTGGCCGCCGGGGCCGCTGGCGTGAAAGATGTCTTTCCGATAATCTTCAGGGCTAAGGGAAACTTCCACGTCCTCCGGCTCGGCCATCACGGCCACTGTGGCGGCCGAAGTGTGGACGCGGCCCTGGGCCTCGGTTTCGGGCACGCGCTGTACGCGGTGGCCGCCGCTCTCGAATTGCAGCTTGCGATACGCGCCATCCCCCTCGATGCCGACCACGATCTCCTTGAACCCCCCCAACTCGGTCGGCGAATGGTCCAGCACTTCCATTTTCCAACGGTTGTCCTCGGCATAGTGCTTGTACATTTCGTAGAGGTCGCGGGCGAACAGCGCGGCCTCCTCGCCCCCGGTGCCCGCGCGAATCTCCAACACGCAGCGGGTGCGGTTGGCGTCCTCGCCGCCGATGGTCATGTCCAACAGATCGTTCCAAAGATTCTCGCGCTCGGCCTTCAATTCCGGCAGCTCGGCCTCGGCCAACTCGCGCATCTCGAAATCGTCCCCATCAACCATCTGCTGGGCATCGCGAATCTGAGAGTTCAATTCCTTGAAGCGGCGATACTTACGGGCCAGACGGGCCAAAGAACCGTGCTCCCGAGCAACGGCCGTCAGACGCGCCGAATCGGCCAGCACCTCGGGATCGACAAGCATTCGCTCCAGTTCCTCGAACCGGAGGAGTTTCGCGTCGAGCGGGTTGGACATGATTGTCACCGTAGAGTGCGTGAAACGCACCGTGATTGCGCCATGACACAGAGACCAACGGTGGTGCGCTTCACGCACCCGGCAATTCGCCCGCGGCTACTCCGCCGCGGCAGGCTCGGCCTCGGCCTTTTTCTTCTTGCCACGGTTCAAACTGGCGTAACCGCTGGCGGCGAACTTCTTCTGGAACTTCTCGATCCGGCCGGCCGTGTCCACGTATTTCAGCTTGCCCGTGTAAAACGGATGGCAAGCATTGCAGATGTCCACTTTCAACTCGGGCTGAGTGCTGCGAGTGGTGAACTTGTTGCCGCAACCGCAGGTGACCTGCGTGACCATGTATTTGGGATGAATCTTGTCCTTCATGGCGTTTGTCTTTTCAAACTGAATGCTATCGATCGACGGCGGCGAATGCGCGGCCGATTTCCGCGTCTCGCCCCCGAACACGTCAAACTCATAAGTTTACCAACGTCGGCCGTTTCTCACAAGGGTATCGGCGAACACTCCGGCGGCGGCGAAGTCCCGGCAGGACTGCGTGACCCACTCGTCGCCCACG
>ENA-UOUL01002421-UOUL01002421.1-bioreactor-metagenome-genome-assembly--contig:-NODE-2421-length-21822-cov-5.180639_pt1 | contig 21822 bp, 26 predicted proteins | sample MGYA00249838_ERZ747220 | MGnify/ENA primary metagenome ERZ747220 (study PRJEB28778, sample SAMN05720191) | bioreactor metagenome | isolation source: Anaerobic biogas reactor | place: USA:Washington...
GTAGTGCTGCCGGGCGCATGGATGGCCAGGCGCGGATCATGTACGGCGATCTCCCGGGACGCATCGAACTGCTCCCATCCGTTGAACCGTGCCAGCCCCTCGAACCGGTGTTCCGGGGCGGTCAAGATCTGGTGCTCAACCGCGAGAGTCTCCTCGTGCTCGACCCGGAGCGCAGAGTATCCCCCGTCGAAAGAGGTCGAGCCGTCGAAGGCGTATGACCCATCATACAGATGAGATCGCACGGTCCCGAGCGTCAGGTGCGGATGGGCGACCTGCACCACAGAGATCGCGTCCAGAGCGGCCTTGAGTATCGGGAACCATTTCACCCGCACCCCCCCGGCAGCAGACTCTGCCGCGACCGAGACCAGGTCCGCTATCGACGCGAGGATGTCCTCAGCCCGATACGAGGTCCCGGCCCGGTCGAACGCCGCCTGGATATCCTCGTAGAGGGCGTCGAGGTCGCACCGGACGATGACCGCGGCCGGCTCTGGAGGTCCGAGGGGGCAGGGGTCGCCGGCGTCGAAGACCTGAACCTCTGCGTCGAAGCGAAGGCTCCCGTCGAAGTGGTAGTCCCACACCGGGACGTCAGTCCACCCCTCCTGGAGACCGATGAACGCCCGGCCCATGAGCGCATCCAGGACCTCGTTGAACCGCTCGATCTCTCCGCTGGAGAGGATGGTCGCGACCCTCAACCGGAGCCGGCGGCGATACTCGATATCGCTCATCCCGCCCCGGGGTAGGCCAAGGTCGCGCCCGATCATATCGAGCGCCGCTCCTTCTGCATCGTCGAGTGAGCGCCATGCCTGGATCTGATCCAACACTGCCAGGATCTCCTCCCGGTCTGCCGCGTTCAGGTGCAGGAGCCTGTAGATGACGCTATCCGGATCCTTGGCGTAGGCGTCCGGTAACCGGATGATCTGGTCTTCAACGGTCATGATGTCGTCACCGTGATGGTTCCGGGCACGGCTACCGCGGTCTTGGCAACCGCGATGTTCCCTGTTCCCCCATTCACCGTCAGCGTCGGGATATCGATGATCCCGGGGACACTATGGATCCGGGAGATGAGCCGGGTATAGATCACGTCCTCGCCGAGGGCGAGCCCGGAGAGATACCCCTCGATCGCTGCCGCAACCAGCGTGCTCCCGTTCGACGGGAAGGCCGCCGGATCCACTGACAGTACGGCGGCGACGTTGACCGTCACGATATCCGGGCGATTGAACCCGATGATGTGTTTCTCCCCATGACTGTCAGTGATCTCGTGGACCACGTCTTCTCCCCAGCACTGGATCCCCCCGGTTTTCGCCCTTGCAAGGGTTGCAACGATCTCTTCAGGATCCCCGCCCCAGACGATCGGGGCGATGGCTTTCGGCGGGATACCAGTCTCAGGATCTGTTACCATCTTGGTGTTCTGCCGGACCTTAGCGTCGAGGACCCCTTCGATGTCGAGCAGCGCCGCCTCGATCGCGGAGGGGGAAGACCCCCCGGGTTTCGAGACGCTCCGATGATATCGGGCACGAAGCTGCGCGTCGGTCTCACGGTCCCGGCCGCCCGAGGTAGGTTCCGGGTTGGTAACGCCGGTAACCCCTGCCTGCGGGCGGACCATCCGGGAGATCGCACCCGCGCCGACGTTCCCGGACGCACCCGGAACAACAGCCTCAATCTCAGCCAGGGCAAGAGCTCCGGAGATGGTGGTAGCCGTCGTCGTCCTGAACACGATCCCCGTCGCGGTCTGCACCTCGAACCCCTCAAAGATCTGCGTCCCGTCAGCCCCGGAGAACTGGATCGTCCCGGTGGCCCGGGTCGCCAGCTGACGCATGATGCCGATGTCCTGGCACTTCCGGTCGAGGCTCACCCCTTCGGACGTAGAAACGAACCCCGAGAGGTATGCCTCTTCTAACTGTTGCCAGGCGAGAGCCAGATCCCAGGCGTCTAGCCGGAGCATCATGCCCATTGGCGACGACTCTGAGAGGTTCACGTCGTTGCCGAAGAATTCCCGGGCGCGCTGCTCTTTCGCCTGCAGGATGTCCGCGTAGCGTTTCGGCTTGAATCCTGTGTTCGTCAGTCCAAACGTCATAGTTGCATCTCCACGGCTGCAAAAGTCTCGTCCACGGTTGCCGTGATCCGGATAGTCAGGGTCCGGGCATGGACATCATGCTCCAGGTCAAGCGACTGGATGCGGATGTCCCGCGAGTCCTGTTTCACTGCGTCGTAGACCGCGGCCCGGATCTGGTTCTCTGCTGCCGGCATCTTCTGGCCGAGAATCTCCCCATGGTCCAGCCCGTGCCGGATGTTCAGGAACCATTCCCCCATCCGCGTCGTGAGCAGGAGCCGGAGGTGCTGTGCTGCCTCATCCGTGCCGGACACCATCTGCAAACCCATCCGGTCATCGAACACGAGATCGCGTGATTCTGGGTCAAGGTAAAGCGACTTCATCCGACGATCACATCCTCACTTCCAGTGATGGCGACCCCGGCGCCCCCAGGATAAACCACTGCGTCCCCGACCCGGTGCACCCCTCGTCCGTTCACGAACACTGACCCCGAACCGGTCGCGGCAGCCCCGACACCGCAATGCGGGCATGAGTGCACCACTCCGTCAGCAATCCGGACGACGCCCCGGCCGTTCACGAACACGTTGCTTGACGCCATGATGTAGACGCCCGCAACCCCGTGCGGACAACAATCGGGAATCCCGTGACTGCATATGCCTGCATGACCGTCCCCGAGCCGGACAACTCCCGCCATTACGCTTCCCCCTCCTCTTCGTCGCAGTTCAACCGGATCTCCGCTGCATCGACTTTGAAGACCCCTTTGATTGAAACCGTCATGTTTCCCTCGGTATCCATCGTAAACCAGTTCACTCCGTCCTCCGTACCGATATACAGTTTCTCACCGTGCTGCTCCGGTAGCGGCCGGGGGCGGGGTGTAAACCCGCCGACCACTACCGCGTCGGTGAGACTGTGCCTCCTGGCGCCGACCCGGTCCGCCTTCTCGCCAGTCGCGAAGACCCCGTCGATCCCGCGCTCGATGACGACCGCGACGACGATGTCCCCTGGCTGATACGGCGGCCGGATGACGAACCCTCCGGCCCGGAGACAGGAGACGGATGCGTGAACGATCGGGGCATACTCGAACTCCGGATCTCGGATCAGGGGTTGCAGGTCCGCCTGCATCAGCACCGGGTCGTATGTCAGAACCTCCGCCAGGATCGCCGTGTGGAGTCGGGAGAGGTCCCGGGTCCCGCGTTCCTCCATGAACTTCTGAAACTCGCTCATAGGCCCTCCGGCTCTGCGAGCTGCAGGACGGTCTTGAACTCGTTCCCGTCGCTGACGTGCGAACCTGATTCGACCGCGAACAGCCCGTTAACCTGCTTCGACTCGACCTGCACCAGTGTCCCGGCACGGATACGGTAGTTCAGGAGCGACTCGGCTTCCCAGAGCAAGGCACTGTTCTCGTCGTCGCCCTCGATCCGCTTTGGCGACCCGATCAGCCCGGTCTTCGGAGAGAGGAGGACCGCCTCGTCGTGCCAGCCGCCCGGCGGGAGGATGTGGATCGTCCCGTGCGTGACGTGGACCTCAGAGCCGCAATCCTCCGCAATCTCCTCGATGATGTTCTTGATCTTTCCGTCGACCGACCGGCCTTCCGGGTATACCGCGTCCCGGACGAGCAGGATCTTCCCTCGTTCCAGTCCGCTCATGCTGATGACGCGTTCCAGGATCTGAGATCCGGTCGTGCCGGGGACATAGGACTCACTGATCGGCTCACCCTGGTAGGCGGCGCTCGTGTCGAGGACCTCGACCTCGCAGATGCGATCGGCGCCCTCATCGAACACTCGGACATGTCGGATCTCGCCGGCCATGACGATCCCGATATCCCCCTGGTACCCGGCCCGGAGAACCATCTCCTCCCCGTGCTTGAAGACCTGCTCCGTCTCCGGCGCGAGATTGTAGAGTTCGATGACTGCGAGATCCGGATCGCCACCCTTGGCGAAGTCTACCCGGAACTGAATCTCATAATTCGGGTAGCGGAACTCTCGCCCGCAGCCGGAGACTACAGTCTCACGGATCCAGAACTCGCTCATATGATCCCCTCCGCCGCTGCGTCCGCGGGCTCGACCACATACAGGAACACGGTCTCGCCGAGTTCAGCCCACCCGACTCGCTGCGAGCGGCCGGAGGGGTCGAGCGGGATCAGTGCTACGCCCGGGAACCGCTCGTCGTAGATGGCGCTGAAGAGCGGCGAGCCGTAGACCAGAGGCTCCCCAACCACGAGGTCCTCGCCCCCCCGGGAGAGATCGACCGTGAACCGGTCCGCCTGGAGGTTGTAGTGGAAGGTTAGGTCGTAGGAGACGCCTGCTAGCCGGATCGTGGTCTGGTAGGGGATCGCCCGCTTGTCGATCGGGATAATCTGCATCAGAGTCCCTCCCAGATATCAGACCATTTCGGCCCGCGCCCGAAGATGTTCTTGAGCGCATCGATCGACCCGATCAACCCCGCCGGGAGCCCCATCGGCGCTGCCTGCGGTTGCTCCCGCCCCTTCGCGGCGACCGGTTGTACCTGCGCTGCGGTCTGCTGGTCTGTGACGATCTCCGGGAGTGCGGGATCGCGTTTCACCGGAGGGATTGTTGCCGGGGAGGCGATCCGCACCTCCTGGAGCGTCATCGCAAACCGGAACCCGTCCCCAACTTCGACATCCTCAGTCGGCCGGAACTCCTTGATGACAAAATCCCGGTAGGTTCCGCGTCCGGAGTAGGTGACGAGGAGCCGGTTCTCCTGCCAGGACCGAACGGTAGCGAGCACCCCGGCAGCGCTCGGACCCGCGACAACGCCGTCGATCGCCAGCGTCACGGGGCGAAGGGCGGCATGGTCTGAGATCTGGTTGCCGCCCTCGATCGGGTACTCGGTGATGTCGGCGACGTAGTCCGGCCGCTCCTCAGAGACGACCCCGAACTCCACCGTGCCCTGGCTCGAGGTGAGTTTCGCTCTGCTCATAGGGCGGCCCTCCGTCGCTGCCGGGCGAAGTAGAGTTCTGCATGACGATCGAACGTCTGCCGGAGCCGGCGGTCGACCGTGGTTGCAATCTCCCGGGCATCGCCCGATCCAGTGGTGACGTTGATCGTCGTTGACGGTGCGTAGGTCGTGGCAGTCGAGCCGGCCATCATCAGGGCGTCACGCTCGGGGGTGTAGGGGCTCCAGAGGTCGCCCGACTCGGGGGGGCTGTAGGGCTCCACATCCTCGAGGACCGGGACATCCGCCACGCCACGATACTCCACGATCCCCGACAGAGCAGGGATCATCGGTTCCATGACCGTGGCGAGGTAGGTTATCACGCCGGTCAGGTCCTCGACCGCAGGCTCCGTGAGAGTCGAGGAGTAGACAGCCTCGCCGGCGAGATCGCTGATCGTCGGTTCTGACATCTCGGTTTCGTAGACGACGGTTCCGGCACGGTCAACGATCGTAGGCTCTGAGACGCGGGTCTCATAGGTGAGGTCTCCGGTAAGTGCGGAGATGACCGGCTCGACGACCTTAGTCAGGTAGGTTACCTCGCCCTGCAGCGCGTCGGGTTCGATGCCATCGAGGTATGCCCGATAGGTCGCCGTTCCTGCCAGATCTGTAATCGCTGGCTCGGTGAGAGTGGAGGTATACTGCGCTCCTCCGGTCAGAGTCGGTATCCGGGGCTCCTCCAGGGATGCCTGATACGTTACTGATCCTATCAGGTCCTTGACAGATGGCTCACCGACCACGGAGGTATACCGCACCTCGCCCGTCAGGCTCCCGATGGCCGGCTCGGCAATCGTTGGGGTGTAGCGCACCTCTCCCGCACGATCGAGGTTGCCCTGTTCGGGGAGCGTGGCCCCATACTCTATAGTCCCGGCAAGTGCCGGCACCTCAGGACGGAGGACCTCCGACAGGTAGGTTACTGCACCGGTCAGCAATGGGATGACCGGCTCGACGACCTTGGCCAGGTAGGTGATCGCCCCGGTGAGATCGCCGATCGTCGGCTCTGACATCTCGGGTTCGTAGACGAGATCCCCCGTGAGTGCCGGCACGTCCGGCCCGGCGATGACCGACGAGTACTGCACGTCCCCTGCCAGAGGCTTGATGGTCGGCTCGGTTACCCGGGAGTACCAGATAGCCGATCCTTCCAACGGAGAGAGGACCGGTTCGGAGACCGTCGTGCTGTAAGTGACCTCCTCGCTGATTGCCGGGACTATTGGCTCGCCGACCGTCGGGAGATAGGTCACAGTCCCGGCCAGGTCCTCGATTGCTGGCTCATCGAGTGCGGGGCTATAGAGCACCTGCCGGTGGAGGGCCTCGACAGTCGGAGGCTCGAACACACTGTGATATCCGACCTCCCCTGTCAGGGTGCTACTGACGGCCGGTTCCTCGACGACTGCAGTATACTGGATCTCGCCGACGAGAGGGGAGTTCACCGACGCCAGGGCTGCGGTCTCATAGATCCCCGGAGCAGGCTGCGGTCCGGCGAGAAAACCCGGCAGAGGGATGCTCTCGGGCATGCTCTGTGCAACCCCGAGCGTGAACCCTTCGCCGATATGGCCCCCCATCTCCTGCATGAGTTTCGACGGGCTGGAGATCCCGAAGAACGCGGTAACGGCGTTGAGGATATCCTCCCCGATGCCCATGACCGCATCGATCGCCTGCTGCCGGATATCGAGGATGCCCCCGACTAGGCCAAGCAGGATATCCCGGCCGGTCTCGACCAGATCGATACCCTCGAGATAGCCGGTGATCTCGTCCCACTGCCGGATGACGATGCCGAGCGGATGGTACTGCCAGAACAAGTCGATTAGGCTGGAGAGCCCAGCGTCAACCGTCTCTGTGAGCCAGGCTGCGCCATCCGGTGCAGCGCCGGCAAGCCAGTCCCATCCGCCGGCGATCGCGCTGGTCACGGAATCCCAGTTGTCGCGGAGCAGGTGCATGCCGGCGATCGGGGCCGTGACCGGGAAGAGGAGTCCGAAGAACTGGAGCTTGTCCCCGAGCCAGTCCACGCCGGCGACGATCGCGCCGACCGTGCTATCCCAGGCGTTCCCGATCCAGTCGATCGCCCCGGTGACCACACTGCCGACCTGCTCCCACCGGTCCATGAACCAGCCGGAGATGTCATCCCAATTCGATGCCAGGAGGTAGAGCGCCGCCCCCAGACCGACGATCCCCAGAACGATCCAGGTGATCGGGTTGGCGAGGAGGGCCGTTGTGAAGGCCCACGCGGAAGCGGTCGCAGATGCGAGGGACGGCACCAGGGATGTGGTGGATACCGTGCTGTAGAGGTAAGCGGCACTGGCAGCGGTGAGCATCGCGGTCGAGGTCCCGGTCAGGGCCACGGACCCCACTTCCAGGAGCGGGTTGAGATCCCGACCTAACCCGTGGGCGAGCTTCCCGACTTCGGTCTGCACCCACTGAAGCGGGGTTCTGGTCTCAGTGTATGCCTCCCCCATGACGCCGATGTAGTCCGCCCCTCCTTTGATCTCCTCCGTGAGTCGGGCGACCTGGTCCTCGGTGATCCCGAGTTCCCGGTACAGAGCGACCGTATCTCCTTTCGCCTCGTTCATCGCGGATTCGAGACGCTCGGTTGCTTTGTCGGCTTTCAGCCCCCGTTCTTCGAGAGCCGCGAGCATAATGGCGGTATCTTCAATGGTGAGCTCGTACGCATCCATCTTTTTCGCCATCTGCCCCACCAGATCGAGGTACTGCTTGACCCCTACGGTGGTGTGGGTCATGACAAACCCGAGCGCATCGTAGGTCTCGCCGAGGTCCCCCGCCTCGATATTGACCGAACGGAGAGACACCGCCGCCCGGGCGAGCTCAGTGGCGTTCTCTCCAGATGCGGTCCCTACGGCATCCCAGAATCGGGCATACTCCGCGAGTTCGCCCCGGGTCCTGAGGCCCTGCCGAGCCCCGACCTCCATAACGCCGTACGCGTCCTCGAGACTGAAGGAGAGGTTGTTCAACTCGGCAGCGAGGCCGATCACCTCCCGCCGATCCAGGTCGGTGATGTACGCGATCTTGTCGGCGGCAAAGTACAGGTCCTGCTGCGACCGGAGGTAGGCTTCCGTCGCGAGCGCTGCTGCGCCGACCGCCGCACCGAGTTTCCCCCAGCTCTCGGCTGCCTCCTGCGTAGCCTTCTTGGTGATATCCGCGTGCTCCTCGACCTGCTTGTCGAGCTCGTCGATATCGTCCTCGACGCCCTCGATCTCTTTTCCGGCAACACGTCCGTACTCGGTCGTCGCCCGTCCGAGATCGTCGAACCCGCTCTGCGTGTCGATGAGCCCGGACTCGATACCATTGATCTGGCTGTCGATACTCCGGAGTTTGTTCGATACGTCATCGGCGAGACCGAGCTCAATCATCAGAGAGCGTAGTGCTGTCATATCACCGCCGCCTCCGCGGCACGTTCTTGTTCAGTTGCTCCTGCAGGAGATCCAGGGCGGCGTTTGCCTCCTCGATCTCCTCGTCGCTCATCCGGGATGCGTCGGTATAGGTGATCCCGGCGCCGGAGAGGACCAGACGCCAGAACCACCAATTCTTCCGCGCTAACTGCCGGTATTCGCTTCTACTCTGCGAGACCTGCGCCGAGTTGAAACTCTATCGCAGCGTTCGCGACCTCCTGGCAAACATCCCAGTCCTCGAAATCGTCAAGCGAAACGCGAGGGTTCACGACCAGGTGCTCGAAGATCTCCGCGAGGAATTTCTCCTCGATGATGTTCCCGAACCGGTTCTTGCACCGGTCCCGGAGCCGCGCCCATTCGCGGGGCGGGATCTTCTTCAGGGTGTACTCGACACCCCGAATCTCGACCTGCTTCTCCGCCATCACCGCACCTCATAGTCGGCGATGCGGATCGTGAACTCAATATCCGGCACGCTGTCTCCCGCAACGGTGGAGAGGTCCGGGAGTTTCTCTACCCAGGCTTCGGATCCGCCGGCGGTGAACTCACTGGTGTTCCGGTCCACGAGGTGCACCGGGTCAACGTCGTCGCTGTTCGCCTTCTGGATCAGGTATGCGAGGTCCGGGCTGGTCCGCTTGAGGGTCACCGTGATGTGACCGAGCGGGTTCCGGTTCCGGCTCCGCGACACCTCTCCCTGGGCGCCGACATGCGTCTCCCACCGGTTCGCGTCCTTCCCGGCGGTGATCGGGGTTCCGTCGGCGAGACCGGTGATGGTCCGGCCGGCGAACACGAGCATATAGTCTTCAGGGTCGTAGTTTCTGACAGTCATCTCATCTCACCTCACACACTGATCACGCCACGCACGGTCACGCTGTGAATCGCGCCGGCGAGGGTGAACTCGAACTTGACGTCCGGCAGGACGCGGTTGGCGATGTTGTTCGCGGCGATCTCGCTCCGCTTCGGTGCGGTCACGGACCACATGCCGTTCCCGTCCGCGTCACGGGCGATGATGCCCTGCGCCGTCGCCTGCTGCATGACGCCCTGCACCTCCGCGAGGACCATCGCGATCCCCCGATCATCGTACGGGATCTTCGGCGACGTTGCGAGCAGCCGGAACACCCCTTCGGCAATCCGGGCCTTGACCCAGTCCTGGGACCGGATCACGTCGATGAACTCGCCCGAGAGAACGGTTCCTTCGGTCGTGTGGAGGATGCCGCCCTGGGAGACTACCACGTTGCCGTGCATCTCCTTGATTGCATCAATCTCCGTCGGGGTGTAGCCGGAGACCGAGATCCCGGACAGCGTCTTGAACTTCCAGGTGATCGAGCCAGGGAGCTCCGGAGCGCACCGACCGACCCACGCTTCTGCGGGGTACTGGGTCGCTGCATTCTTGTGGCAGAGGATGACCGCCCGGTCAAGGGCGAGCGTCGTGTCGTCGAGCGTCCCTAACACCGTGTTCGTCATGCTGCCGAAGTAGAGCTTGCCGTTCGCTGCCGCAAAGGCCGCGAGCGCGTCGACGTTCGCTGCCGTCTGGCTCTCCGAGAGGAGGAAGTACCAGTCGTTGTGCCCGGCCGCCATGAGCGCCGTCAGCCCCGCAACGAGCGTCTCCTGCGAGGTCATGTTGAGCCAGACGACCGCGATCTTCTCCGGGGCAGGCGTCTGTGCAAAGATCTTCTGCGCGATCTTGTAGACTCCGGTCCCTGCCGTGCCCGGATCTTCATCTTCCTCATCCGCCGGGACCAGGGCCGCAACATCTGCAAGGGTGTTGCAGATACAGTACCCGAGGGTGTCGTAGTCCGTCGTACCTTTCGCCCCCACGATGAGCGGGAGGCCGAACCCAGCCTGCGTGACCGGGGTCGTTTCGCGGGTGATTACCACCTGCACGTCTTCGATTGTCATAATTCACTCCTGGTGGAGTCGTACTCCACCGTTTCGATGGTCTCAATGTCGATGCTGATCTCGCTCTGCACCCGGAGCGCCACGTCGAACCCCGCCCGGTACTCGGCCTGCGTCTCGTCGAGGATCAGAGACCGGTCCTGCACCGGCTCCAGCCGGGCGACGACTACCCCCTGACCCTTGAGCACGTCACGGCCATCGAGAGCAAACCATCGCCGCGCCTGCAGGACCGCTTCATAGCACCCCTGCTGGGTGTCGGCGACGGCCGTGATACTCCAGACGATCGTCGGGTACTCGGTGCGCTGTTTCCGGCTCCAGTTCTCCGGGGCGCCGGGCTCTTCCCCCTCCTCCGTCGGCGGGGTCTTCACGACATCTGAATACTCGATGACGGGGGGGGCCGCCTGCGGGATGTAAGGTGAGGTGATAGTGTAGGCGAGGAAGGGTTTCGCCGGTCGGGGGCCGTCGTCGTTCGGGACGACCGGCATCGTCAGGTGCTGGTAGAGCCGCCCGACCAGCCAGTTGCGGAGTCCGATGATATCGTACATCAGGAGTTCCCCTCCTCGATACGCCGGGCGAAGTAGACCCGGAACCCGCCACCCGGGCACTGGACGTAGACCTTGACGTCCTGCCGGGTGTAGGTCCCGCCGACGTCGTACTTGAGGTCGCTCTTGGAGAGCGGGAGGATGATTGCCTCGATCTCCGTCTCCGTCGGCTCACCGGGTACCCAGATGCCGCCCTGCTCCCAGTCGCGATATCCTTCGCCCGGGAGACGGAACGTGTAGGTCCCGCCCCACATCGCGAAGACGGAATCCCAGACGAAGTGGCCGTCGTGCGGGAGGACCTCTTTGAGTTCGTAGTCCTGCTCGTGCCAGGTCACCGTTGCGCCGATCATTTCGCCCCCACGACCCGCCAGGTTATCGCGTCTTTGAGCTGACCGGTATCGATCAGCGGGTTGCTGCTGCCCTTGCGAGCAATGGTGCTCGGAGCGTTCGGCGGGGTTTTCAGGTCAACCATGTACGCCTGAACATGCGTCACGACGTAGCCGCCGATCGTCTCCAGAGCCGTACGGCCACTGATCTTGCCCTCAACGACCTGACCGATCAGGCGTTCCATCGTGGCCTGGAGCACGTCGACGTTCTCGTCGAACCATGCTCGGAGGTACGATCGCTCGGGGATGATGACCCACTTCTCCGGGTTCTCGCCATCGAGGTCCTCGAACCGCGCCTGGCGTTTCGGGATCTTGGCCCCGAACTCGTTCGCAGCAGCGATCACGAGCATCGGGACGGCTCCATCCCGGGAGGCATCGGCAAAGATCCCGATCTCGACCTGGTGCGATGCCAGATACTGGAGTTCGCGCACCAGGTCCGGGATCCGGTTGAACTTTTCGCCCGTGGTCGTCACCGGTAGACCCTCCGGTGCTTCTGGATGATCCGTCGCATCGATGACGGGAGGCCGTCGTTCTTGAACGAGACCGACAAGTCAGAGGCGGACTGGCTCGCGATGTTCGGATCCTGCCCGTGGTGCTGTATCAGGTACGGGAGGAGGATATGCTCGATATCCAGCGGGAGGCCGTCGGCGAACGAGCGGTTACACTCGTTCTCAATCAGCGCGATGTACGCCAGCCGCACCGGGTCCTCGTCGGTCATCCTCTATCCTCGCTTCTTCCGCCTGTTCTTTTTGAGCCGCCTGTCCCTGGGTGGTCCGGGCTTCACTCGCCCCTTGGTCATCCGATCATGCCTCCGGGATCGCGATGACGAACACGGTGACTTCTCCGGCCGCTGAGGTACCCCCGGCGGTGATTGCGATCTGGAGCGCCTTGTTCGCTGCCAGGGTGCCGGCACCGACCAGGACGTCTCCCGCCGTGCCGGTAGTGACGTCGAGGAGTGCCGTTGCGTCCTCGTCCTCGACCGAGAACTCCGCGCCGTCGTCGAGCGTCTCGCCGACCAGGGCGACGACCAGGCATGCCCGGGCAGCGTCGTCGGCAGTGAGCAGGGTGATCGGGGACCCTTCGGTGTCATGGGCGACGGTCTTCACGGTCCCGAGCCCGGCGCCGATGAGTGACGCGAGCGACGCGGTATCCGCGAGTTTATCGGCGGTTACGGCACCGGGCGCCAGTTTTTCTGTAGTCACTCCACTCACGGCGATCTTGTCGGCTGTTACCGCGCCGTCGGCAATCTTGCTAGCCGTCACCGCGCCGTCGGCGATCTCGCTGGCTGTTACCGCGCCGTCGGCGATCTTGCCGGCCGTCACGGCGCCGTCGGCGATCGCGGCTGCCGGCTTCGAGTTTGCGCCGTCGTGGTCATGACCGGCGGTCGGCGAGAACAGCCGCTCAAAAAACTCCCGCTGCGAGCGCGGGAAGGGAACTCTGTCTAACAGGCCCATACGGATCTACCTCCTAAATGTATGAGCGGGGATACCCCCGCCTGTTGTGATCTCATCAGTCTATGCCACGAGCGTGTCGGTGATGGTGTCCTCATCGACGGCCGCACCGAGGATGGCGTCCTGATCGTTGCCGGCGAGCACGTCCCCGACGGTGATCACGACCTTATCCCCAGTGGCCCACTGGTCGCCTGCGGTCCCGTCGGTACCGTAGATGACTTCGATAGACCCCCGGCCGTTAATGAGCGTGATCTCGGTGTCGGCGCTCGGTGCGGTAAGAGATCCATCCTCAAACGTCGCGACGCCGTGGGTTGAGGCCACCGTGGCGGCGAGGTTGATGGCGAGGTTGCCGTCGAACCCGTCGAGGACGTGGCCGGCCCCGTCCACCAGGGCCACTTCCAGCGTCCACCGGAACTCCCCCTGTTTCTCGATGGCCTCGTTGATGGCCGCTGCACTGTGCGCCGGGGCCGCAGTCATGATCGCGGCGGCGAGGTCGTTCAGGATCGCTGCCCGTGCCAGGTTCAGCACGGAATACAGCTTGTTCGGGACGTAGGTGTGCTGCTTGAAGGTGTCGAAGGTTGCGCTACGTTCTGCCATGTCCTGTCACCTCATCCGATCCTGTGCGTGTACTTGACCATCCGCACGTTCTTCGGCTCGTAGACTCTCAGCCAGTTCGCGGGGTTCGCGAGTTCGGCGTTGTTCGGGCTCTGGTCGGCGACGACCTGATCCAGCCACCGAACGCCCCGCGGGTGCAGGATGAAGTGGCGGCGATTGATGAGGATGTCGTCGCCGGAGAGGGCGTCGCGCGTAGTCTCGGTCGGAACCGGGGCCGCACCTTCGCCGTAACCGATGGCACCCTGGCCGAAGATGTAGGTCGTATAGACCCCGTTCGCGACCGGGCACCCGTCGTCGACGATGACCGGCTTTCCGAAGTAGGTCGGGATCTCGATACTCCCGGTGCTGTCCTTGGTGAAATCGATCAGGTCCTGCCGGGCGAGGTCGGCCTCCACGGCCGAGTGCATCAGGTACCCGGTCAGTTTGCTCTTCGCGTCACCGAGACACTGGCTCGCGAGGATCATGTTGTCTGAGTCGATCCGGACGTCCGTGTCGTAGACGTTCGGAGCCATGCTCGGAGCCGCGAACACTCCCTCGAGTATGCTGAGGATCGCGGCCTGCATCCGGCGAGCCCAGTACCCTGCGACCAGCTGCCCGATAACCTGCATCGGGTCGTCGCCGCTGAGGGCCTTGGCGAGGTCGTTCACGCTCCATGCCTTTCCACGCATGAGGAGCACGGCGATGTCCTGGCCGGAGGTGATCCGCTCGACGTCGAGCGCATTGATGTCCGAGAGGACCTCGTCCTCGCCGTCAAGGTCGTTCCAGTACGGCATGTTGATGAGCCGACCGCCAGAAAGGGCAAGGCTGTCCAGTTCGTCGCTCGATGCGACAATCCCGCTCTGGTAGAGCGCGGAAAGTTCAGTCGTCTTCTCGACCACATACGGGTTGAAGACTTCCGGGACAATGACGTCCGCTACTGTGGTTTTCGGCATGTGTTAGAAACTCCTTATTTCACCCCTGCCTCGGCCCTGAGTTTTGCCGCGAGTTCGGGGTCGGTTTTAAGAATGTGTCCCTGCTTGGTGAGGTTGAAACTCTCCTTTTTCCAAGGGTTCGGGACCTCCTTCGCGGGCTTCCCAGTGCCTTCTGGCACCCGGCCCTTCAGTTCGACGCCGAAGAGGTACGGGTCGCTTTCCTTAAGCGCCGTGATCTGAGCATCAAACCCTAGCAGGTTGTCCCCGTCGAGTGAGATCTTTGATTTGTCGAGTAGCGCAATGACAGCCCTGACGTTCCGAGCATCGGCGGCCGCGACGGCTCGCTCAATCGCGAAACTGAATTGCTGATCCCGGAGGTGCCTTGTATACTCCTCGGAAGCCTCTTTGTATTTAGCCTGGAGTTCGGCGATCTGCGCCTTGAACGTGTCATTGTCCTTTAGACCCGCCTTCAGGTCATTCAGATGCCTCTCGTGTTCCGCTTTGAGGTCGCTGATCTTCTTCTCGTGCTCGGCCGCGAGGTCTTTATACCGGTTCCGCTCGGCGATCACCTCGTCGAGTCGGTGTTTCGGGATCTGCGGGTTGTCGGGGTCGGCAACGACGATCTCGGTCTCTCCGAGTCTCTCTTTAACCTGGCTGTAGAGTTCAGGTCCGAGCAACTCTTCAAGAGTCTTGGGTTCTGTCTTTGGCATTCTTGTTGCTCCTATCACTGTTTCGCTTTTTATCGTGGTCGCGACCACGAAAACAGGCCCGATCGCGCCCCGGGCGTGGCGATACAGTGGTATAGGAATCTAAATTTAAAAATAGGCGGGAAAATGACGGTTTTGACAGTATTGACAGTTTAGACTACTTGCGCGCTATCAGGCAACATGATCAATGTGGCCTTCTTCATGGCCCAACCTCAATGACCATCACGCACCGGCAGTTGATGTCGTCTTCGGCCGTTCCCAGAGCCCCGGGGTGCGGGCCGACCCCTCCGGTGAGGTCGTTCACGAAATCCTCATCGTAGGGAATGGCATTCTCCTTGCCGTACTTTCGGCCCATATGGCGGTGCCCGGAGCGCACCCGCTCGTCGTCGCTGTCCTTCCACCATTTCCGGAGTTCGACGCCCTGCCGGGCAGCGTGGTCGAGCGACGCCTTTTTCCCCGCCTCCATGCACCGGTGCCCCTCGGTCCGGACGATGCGGGTCGCCTTGCCGGCATCGATCTCCAGCGAGTCCTGAAGCCGGCCAGCGATGTCCTTGTAGCGGTCGCCCCGGACGAGCCCCCGGGTCAACTCCTGTCGGATCGTGACGACGGTATCCTGTCGTCGGACGGCGAGCCGGTCGTTCAGGGTGAGCCCGGAGATCGGGTCCTGCAGGATCGCGGTGACAACCTCGGGCTTGAGGACCCCCCGGATCGTGCGGCCGGCAGCCTCCTCCAGCGCCCCCCGGGTGCCCCCGAAGGAGTTAACGACGGTCTTCCGGAGCCCGGTCCTGATCTCGCCCGCGACGAGCCCGGAGTACTTCCGGGTGATCTCCTCGATCTCCGCGTTGAGCTTGTCGATGCGCCCATACCGCACCATCTGCGAGTATGTCAGGGTCCCGTCGGCGAGGGAGTATCGGTCATAGGTCTTCTGGAGGACCGCCCGGATCTCTCGGAGCATCTGCCCGTACTGCCGGCCGACACCCTGCTCGGCAACCCGGGTTAGTCTGACCATCTGCTTATCGAGCCTAAGAAACGCCTTTTCCATGGTCCTCCGCCTCCATCGCCCGCCGGGTCAGCCAGGCATAGAACCGCTCATGCCAGAAGGGAACGTCGACCGGGTCGCCGAACCAGCGCCACACTATCCAGAGTAGCCGCTCCCACGACGTCTGCCACTCTGCCGCGAGCGGGATCATGTCGTCGGCTGGCTGCCCGACTGCGTGCAGGAGCTCGTGCCAGACTCGCATCACCAGGACGTTGTCGGAGTCGATCGGTCTGACCCGGACACTTGCCCGCATCGGGGCCGCGAGGCCAACCGCCCGTGCAGGGATCTCGTCGTCGAAGATGTAGACGGTGCCCGGTAGGACCGGGAACAGGAACCCCCGGTCGACCTCTCCGGTGCCGATTGTGACGTCCGGCGTCCCGATGCGGGCTGAGAACTTGAACCAGAGAGGGATCCGGAGCAGGATGACTGGCAGGAGCCGGTCCCGGAGCGCCTCGGTCTTGAAGAAGAGGGTGAAGCGGGGCATGGTCTCACTCCCCCGCGGCGGGGGGCGGAGAAGCGGGGTCCTCCTCGATGTCCTCGACGAATCCTGAGAGGTCCACCCGGGCCTGCTGCTCCTCGGCGATGCGTTCCATCTCCACCTGTACGTCCTCTACCCACGGATGATGGGCGACAATGGTCTCCTGCGAGATGACCCCCATGCTCGAGGTGGCGATCTGCGTGGTCTCGAGATCGTTTATCAAGAGCGACTTGTTGTACGTGATCTTCACACCGAGCGGGTCGAAGGTGCCGACGCCCTTAATCTCCAGATACCTGGCGGCGAACCAGCAGAACTTCTTGATGGCGACAGAGAACCGGCGCGCCATGATATTGCTCTTCAGGTCCAGGAGGGTGTAGAGGAACTTGAGCGCGATCCCGCTCGGGGCCGATCCGAACTTGTCGGTCTTGACGTTGACTCCCTGCCCGAATAGGTAGATGTTCTCCTCCAGGCGGTCCAGGGAGGAATCGATCGCGGTGATCGGCGGGTCCGCGCTGAGGGTCTCGACGCCAGCACCCGCTTCGGAGTCCACCTGGATCGCCCGGTAGTACCGAAGGTTCTGCAGGAACTCGGCGAGACTCTGCCCCCCATACCCCTTGAGCACGAATAACAATTTCTGGACGTCTGTCAGGTCATTGGCGAGATCGCTGACGATGATGTCATAGACGTCGATCTGTTCTTTGTAATACTTCAGGTCGGCGAACCGGTCTACGTTATTTGGAAACTCGACGAATGGGACCCTGCCCCACCCCATCGGGACCCCATTCATGAGGAAATGGCCATCCTCTGACTCGAGAGCATAGACCCCGGCCTCTGTCTCGATGTAGGTCGAGACGCCCTCGGCGGTCCACCACTCCGCCCGGGTCTTCGTCTCCCCGCCGATCACAGCCGGGTAGTACCGGAGCATGGCGACGAGTTCTTCCTCGTAGTCCGTCTCGTAGACCGGGATGCACTGTTCCGCCGGGATGATGATGTACCGGAAATTGCCTACCCCGTCAATGAACGGCATGAGCCATTCGACGCCCTTGTTGCTGGCGTTCTTCGCGAGTTCCTGCAGCCGGTCGTCCCAGGTCTCATCGAGGAGGGCGTTCAGGTGTTTGGCGAACTGCTCGTCTTCGGCGCTGATCAGCGGCGGACGGCCGAGGAGGTAGGCGACCTTCTGATCGACTAGGATTTTGTGCCAGTCGTGCGAGACCCGGTGGTTCGTGGCCTCGGTATCGACCTTCTTCTGCCCGTCCTCGTAGTACCAGATCTGCCGGTCCTTGATGTGAGTATCGTTGTTGTAGTAGTCCACCCCAACGAGCATGAGAGATGGGTCATGCTTCGCGATCAGATCGGCGATCGTCTGATTGATATTCGTCTCGTCAATGTTCTCTGCGAGTAGTTTCATGTGTCACCTCAGGAACGAGATCCCCGGCCCCCTGCCGAAGACCGTGTGCAGGAAATAGCGTTCCGCGTCTTTGCTGTGGTCGTTCTCCTTCACGGGCTTGTCTTCGCCCCGCTGCTGCGCCTTGGCATCCCAGACATACGCCCCGTACTCCTCGATCGTGCGGGTACAGCAGCGCAGGACGAAGTACCGCCCCTGGTGCAGCATGCTGCTCTGGGTGCGGATCCCGTCGATGACGGCGTTGTCGGCGTTCCGGACGTTCTCGAACCCGTCCCGGCGGAGCTGGACCTTGAAGGAGAGGGCCGACGGGTCGACGATGATCGACCGGGGGACGATGCCGTCGAGGAACCGGGCGAGGTCCTGCGAGTACTCCGCGTCGGTCTTCTGCCGGCCGGTCTTGCCCGGGTCGTAGTAGTACTCCCGTTCCATCCAGGCTACCTTCCCCCGGACCCCAAAGAGCCCGAAGACCGTCGGGTTGCTGGTTCCGTAGTCGACCGCGACATAGTAGGCCTCTGCCCGTCCCGGCGGCTCGTCGAGGACGTGCTTGCTCTCGTCCCACAGGTCGTAGACTGCGCCCTCTGCCTGGACCCAGAGCCCCAGGATGAACCGCTGGTACCAGAGGCCCGAGTACTCCGCTCTCAACGCCGCCTTGTACTCCTCCGAGAGCACCGGGTTGTCGTCGAGGGTGAAGTGGAAGACGGCAGCGTCGATATCGGGGTTCTGGATGTAGTCGGTGTACAGCCAGTGGAACGGGCCGTCGGGGTTCGTGGTGACGAACATCTTCGCTCCCGGCAGGGAGAGCCGGGTCCCGAGCATGCGGAAGAACGACTCGGGCAGGACCGTGGCCTCGTCGACGTAGGCGCCGATCAGGGTCATGCCCCTGATCTTCTCCTCCGCGCGCTCGTCGTTGGCGCCGGCGACGTAGCAGAGGCGGCCGGCGATCGTGCACTCCCCGGTGTTCCGGGCATAGCGGAAGTTGCCCCGGCCGACGATATCCTGGATCGGCCGGAGGATGTTACGGTAGACGGTCCGCTCGGTCTTGCCGCTGATCAGGATGTCGCCCGCAGGAGCGGTCGCGAGGAACTCCAGGAACCGGACGATGGAGGAGACGGTCTTGGAAGACCGGACCGCTCCGTGCCAGATATTGAGCCGCCGGGTGCTCTCGCAGATGGACCGGAGCGCTTTGGGAGAGAACCGATCCCACTTAATCGCCACGCCGGGCCTCCCGCATCTGCTCGAGGGCTGCGACCAGGTCGCCGAGGGATCCGGTGTCGCCGCCTTCGCCGGTCTTGTCGAGTCCGAGCAGTTTCGCCCGGCGCTCCATGGACCGGAGCACACGATCGATCGCAGAGAGTTCGCCGGCGGCAATGTGTCCCCAGGCATTCTCTTCGAGTGCGTCGAGTTTCGCGAGCTCGAGATCGACGATGAGCCCTGCGATCTTCCTGCGCTCCTCTGCGGCCGCTCTCAGCTCCTTCTCGATGTCGCGCTGGACCTGAGACTTCGAGACCCCCAGCTGATCGGCGATCGCGCGGATGGACTGCCCCGAGGCCCGGAGTTCCAGGGTCTTCTCTCGCCGGGTGGCTGCCTGGACCTTCGTCGGTGCAGTTTTCGCCCCATCGTTCCGAGAGCCGATCCTCACCACCCCATGAGGTGCGCTGCGGTCTCCAGGCTGCCCGTGAGGAGGAGGAGCGCCAGGACGATCACGATCCGGAGCGCCCAGAATGCGCCCCGGTAATAGTGGTATTCGTGCTGCAGGTCCGCGATCAGCTCAGGGCTGAAGTCCTCCTTTGCGATCTCGCTGTACCCGAGCGGCCGGAGCCGGGTGCAGGAGTGGATGAGGCCGAACCCGAGTGCGTGGATCTCCTCGTACACGTTGCAGAACTCAGCGAGGAGCGACGGCGGCAGGTCACGGAGGTTTATCCAGAGCGTATCTCCGTCGATGTGAATCATGGAGATCCGGCACTCCCCGGTCTCGGAGCTAATCTCCGCCGAGGTCTTGATATACCCCTTGCTCCGGAAATATGCGATGATCTCCTCGGCGGTTCGGCGGCGGTCTTCGATGTCCCCCATATAACCAGATAGGTATATATCCCCGAAACTTAAAAAGAGGCGTGAAACTGCCTGTTTTGACTATTTTGACAGTTCTGACCACGATCTCTTATACTGATCGATCAGGTCGCGGATAACGTCAGACACAGACTGCTTTCCCCACACGGTCTTGAGATACGCTAGCTCAGCAGCAACGTCTCGGTCGATATACGGAGCTCGAACCCGTGAGCTACGATCCCGTCCCCCGTGCATTGTCCCGTTTTCGTTCATGCGCTCACCACCTCACAGATGCCGCCAGGTCTGCAGGTGCTGTCGCCTGGGCATGACATCACACTGTGATGAGCACGCGGCTATAAAATAGACTCCATCGGGCGCGCGCCCCTCGAAGCACCTGTATATTGCCCGCGATAGCGCAGTGGAAGCACAGCGCATACCCCCTTGTGTGCGGATGCCCCGGTCACAATGCAAAGGGTCATTTCGAAAAGCGAGTTTTCCGAAAACTCGCTTTGCGAAATGACCCTTCCTCTTTTTTTTTGGGGTGAGCGAGCCACACTGTGTCTCGGTGGCCCCGCCGGCGTCACCGGTACCTGCCCCGGCGCCGGAGATGTAGAGGACCTTCACCGCAGCACCTCCTTGCCCTTAGCTCCGCATCTCGGACACTCGTGATGTTGCAGGAGGTGTTTCGTATGAACGAGGATCCCTGCCCGTGATACGAAATGGCTCATAGGGCGGCCTCTCGGCGCCATCTCTGAACCGCAGTCCGAGCAAATCACCGCAGCACCTCCTCGATGGACTCTCGGACCGGCGCCAGGGCGAGCAGGCCGAACGCCGCCGAGGCCTCCGCAGGGCTCACGCACGCCCCCGGGTCGCGTCCTCGGCGGCCTCCTCGAGCGAGGCCAGGATGGCCACCGGGTCGGCCCGGGCGGGCTGCCGCGGCGGACCCCGCCGCATGACCACCTCGGCGATCCCGCGGTTCACCGCCACCCGGGCGCAGAGGAGGCACGGCGTGGCGTCGACCGCCAGCCCGGTCGCGACTTCGTACCCGGCCAGGTACAGGGTGCAGCCCTCGGCCGCCCGCCCCGCCTGCAGGAGCGCGTTCATCTCGGCGTGGACGGCCCGGCAGAGCTCGTAGCGCTCGCCCTGCGGGATCCCGAGCGCCTGCCGCCGGCACCCGACCTCGGAGCAGTGCGGTTGTCCGCGTGGAGCGCCGTTGTAGCCGGTCGAGAGGATCTCCCCCGCCGGCGTGGCCACCACCGCCCCATAGTGCCGGCGGAGGCAGGTGGACCGCCGGGCGGTCTCCAGCGCCACCGAGAGCAGCCAGCCGTCCCGGGTGGGCCTGGGCGTCACACGCGGCCCCCCCCCGATCTGCCGCTCCTCTGCGCCGATCCCGCGGCTCGCCGCCACCCGCGCGTCCCTCGCGCGTTCGATCTGCGTCATGCCATCTGTCATATCGCTCGCACCTCCAGTGCCTTCGCAGGGCGCCCCCCGCGGGCCCATCTGCTCTTGATGATGTCGATATACTTCTCGTTGAGCTCGATGCCCACGCTGGACCGCCCCAGGCCATAGGCTACCAGGTTCACCGTGCCACTCCCGGCGAATGGGTCGAGCACCGTGCAGGGGATCGGGTCACCGGCGCTGCATGTGCAGGTGGGAGCCCAGCCGATCTCGGATCTCATCGACATTTTGCGAGTTGTATTCCTTGAACCAGACGCTAACCCTCCCCCGTTGTACTTTGTGTTGGTGCCCGGGCGAGTGTCATACACTGTTACCTCCACCACCCGCCGCCACGGGGCCCCGCAGGCCGGGCAGCACCCGCGCTCGCTCGTCCCGGCCTTGATGCATGGTATCACCAATGCTTCAGGAAACGTGGCGAAGTGTGCTTCGCTAGAACTTTGGGTTGCTATGTGCCATACGCTCCGTTTGTTCCGGCCTCCGGTTTC
>ENA-UOUL01002429-UOUL01002429.1-bioreactor-metagenome-genome-assembly--contig:-NODE-2429-length-21753-cov-4.197223_pt1 | contig 21753 bp, 18 predicted proteins | sample MGYA00249838_ERZ747220 | MGnify/ENA primary metagenome ERZ747220 (study PRJEB28778, sample SAMN05720191) | bioreactor metagenome | isolation source: Anaerobic biogas reactor | place: USA:Washington...
CCGAGGGCATCCAGTTGCACTTTCACACGAAAGTGCCCGACGCCGGCATGAAGCTCCGCATGACCGACCTGAACTTCAACTTCCGCGAGAAGTTTGCCGGCCGCATGCCCGAAGCCTATCAACGGCTGCTTTTGGACGTGATGCAGGGCGACGCCAGCCTGTTTTCGCGGGCCGACGAGGTGGAGCTCGCCTGGTCGATCATCGACCCGATTGAGCGGGGCTGGAAGCGTCCGGGCTGGCCGCCGCTGGCGCTCTACGAGGCGGGCGGATGGGGACCGCCGAACGCCGCCGAATGGATGTGCAAGCAGTATCGCGAGTGGTTTGATTATTGCCCGGTGTTGAAGTAGAATTGGTTCCACCATCCATTCCCACACGCGCAGAGCGGTACAAATCCAGTTGGTTTCGTCCGGGCCTTTTCTTCCCCGCCCATAACATTCATCTCATTTGAACTCACCAGGAGCATTGCGATGCAAACGGAAACGCCTTCGATAACTCGCCGTGAGTTGTTCAGAACCGCCGCGTTCGGCGCGACGGCCCTCGGACTGCTCGGCGCGGTCGGCCGTATTCGCCTTTCCGCCGCCGAGCCGCCGGAAGAAAGTCTGCCGCCAATTCGCCAAATCACCCGCGGGCCGAAACACCATTGGTTCGGCTACTACGACAAGCTCGAATTCGATCCGAGCGGCCGCTACGTGCTTGGCATGGAAGTCGATTTCGAACATCGCCAGCCGGAGGCGGACGACGAAATCCGCGTCGGCATGGTCGATTTGGAAGCGGACGACCGCTGGATCGAGCTGGGCGCGAGCCGGGCATGGTGCTGGCAGCAGGGTTGCATGTTGCAGTGGCGGCCCGGATCGAAAAGCGAAGTCCTCTGGAACGATCGGCTCGACGATCGGTTCGTTTGCCATATACTCGACGTGTTTTCGGGCCGAAAGCGTACGATCCCGCATCCGATCTACACGCTCAGCCCCGATGGTCGCTGGGGGTTCGCTCCCGACTTCGCGCGGCTCGACCGCTGTCGCCCCGGATACGGCTACGCCGGGCTGCCCGACGCGAACCGCGACGTATTGGCTCCGGCCGATTCGGGCATTTTTCGCGTGGACCTCGACTCCGGCGAAGCGAAACTGATCGTCTCCCTGGCCGACGCGGTAAAAATCCCCTGCTCCCAGGGAAACATTTCGCAAGCCGCGCATTGGTTCAACCATCTGCTGGTCAACACCGACGGCACGCGATTGGAGTATCTCCATCGTTGGGGCGAGCCGGGCAAGGGCGGTTTCATTACCCGCATGTTTACCGCCGATCTGGACGGCTCGCGGCCGCGCGTGATCGACCCGTCGGGCGCTACGTCGCATTTCATCTGGCGCGATCCGCGGCACATCCTCGCCTGGAGTCGGCACGCCTCGCACGGCAACGGTTTCTATTTGTTCGAGGATCGGGAAAACGGCAGCGTCGAACTAGTCGGCCAAGGCGTGATGACCGCCAACGGTCATTGCTCGTATCTGCCCGGCGGCGAGTGGATTCTCAACGACACGTATCCGCAAGGCAAGGATCGCTTGCAAAGTCCCTATCTTTACCACTTGGCTAGCGGACGTCGGGTGTGGCTGGGCCATTTCGCTTCGCCGCGCGAGTATGCCGGCTCGTGGCGTTGCGACACCCATCCCCGTTTCAGCCCCGACGGAAAAAAGGTCGTGATCGACTCGGTACACACCGGCCAAGGACGGCAGATGTTTTTAATCGACGTTGGTGGTATAATTACATAATAGTCGGATGATTGTAGGGAGCAAGTTAACCATGCTGTATCCTTTTTCACAGACGCTTGGCCAACTTGTGCGCGACGAGATGGCCACCGGCGTTTACCGATCGGAAGACGAGGTTCTGGTTGAAGCCATGCTTGCACTCCGTGATCGGAATGAAGCAATTGCAGGGGTTCAAGAAGGACTTGCCGATTATGATGCCGGACGAGTCCGTGGTCTCGAAGAAATGGACTCTGGATTGCGTGCCAAGCACGCCATTCCCCGTAACGCATGACGCACCGGATTCTTGTCGCCGACCGTGCCGCCACGGACCTTGAGGAAGCATTTCATTGGCTTCGCGAACGTTCTCCCGAATCCGCGGTTCTCTGGTACAATGGTTTTATCGATACATTGAAAAGCTTGGAGAAAAATCCCGAACGTTGCGCACTTGCACCCGAGTCTCACAAAATGAAAATCGAGATACGACAGATCCTTTATGGACGGGGCCGCAGCTACCGGGCGTTGTTTTGCGTGCGTGGAAAGGACGTGGTTGTACTGCATATTCGTCACACTGCCCGCCGCGAAGCCGAGGCCGAAGACTTGTTCTGATGCACAACCTTCCACAACTCCGCATCGGTCCGATCGCCGTCAATTTTCCGGTAGTGCAGGCCGCGCTGAGCGGCTATAGCGATTGGCCGATGCGGACGATTGCCCGGCGGCATGGGGCGGACTACACCATCTGCGAAGTACTGCTCGACCAGTTCGTGATGAACGTGACCAAGGGGCGGAAAGCCCGGCGGTTTCTCCGCGTCGGTGATGACGAGCATCCCTGCGGGGCGCAGTTGATGGGGGCCGTGCCCGAAGAATTCCCGCCGGCCGCTCTGAAACTCGTCGCCGCCGGTTTCGATGCAATCGACCTGAACTTCGCCTGTCCGGTGAAGAAGGTTCTCGGGCGCTGCCGCGGCGGATTCCTGCTGAGCGATCCGGCCACGGCGTTGGAGATCGTCGCTCGGGTTCGCGAGGCACTGCCGCCGCATGTGCCCGTGACCGTGAAAATGCGCCGCGGCATGGACGACGGCCCGGCGAGCCGCGAGAAGTTCTTCGAGATATTCGATGGGGCATATCGCCTCGGGGCGGCGGCCGTCACGGTTCACGGCCGCACCGTCCGGCAGCGATACGAAGGGCGCAGCTCGTGGGAGTTTCTCCGCGAGGTGAAATCGCACGCCGGCGCGAAGACGGTCCTCGGCAGCGGCGACCTGTTCACCGCCCGCGACTGCTTTGACATGATCGAGCAGACCGGCGTCAACGGCGTGACGATCGCCCGCGGCGCGATCGGCAACCCGTGGATATTCCGCCGAGCCAGGGCGTTGGCCGCGGGCGTCGCACTGCCGCCGCCCAGCCTGCACGAACAGCGCGACGTGATCGCCGAACACTACCGGCTCTGCGAGGAATTGTACGGGCCGGGGCGTTGCTGCCGAGTAATGCGAAAGTTCGGTATAAAATATGCCCAACTGCATCCGCAAAACCGCGCGGTCCGCGACGCCTTCGTGGCCGTCAAGGCACCAGCCGATTGGCGCAACGTGCTCGAACGCTGGTACGCCGAAGACCGTCCGGGCGTCGAACCAGCGCCGCCGGACGATTCATACGGATCATAACGCGCCAATCCGCGTTGATGCTTGATTCCTGACAAGACAATAGCCCTCAGCTATTGCAACATGAATTATGTAACCTCCAACAGGTCTGGGTAGACTCATTTTCGATGGTTCCGTTTCACGACATCCGCGTTTCGTCGGATGCCTTCGAGTTTCGCCCGCCAGAGCGGCGTATGCCGAAAGAGCCGCCGAAACTCGGCTTCATCCAGCGTGAGTAACTGGGCCAGATCGACGGGATTCATGTCCGGCCGGGGTTGGAACGCCGGTTCGGCGGTTCTCGGCGTGTCGCGGTTCCAGGGGCACGCCTCCTGGCAAGCGTCGCAACCGAGCAGCCGGTCGCCGACGGCCGCTCGAAGCTCCGCCGGGATCGGCGCGCGGGATTCGATGGTCAGATAGCTGACGCACTTTCGCGCGTCGAGTTGATAGGGGGCGGTCAAAGCGCCGGCGGGGCAAGCGTCGAGACACGCCCGGCACGTGCCGCAATGATCCGCCCGCGCCGGCTCGTCGTATGCCAAAACCTCGGTCGTCAGCAACGCGGCCAGAACGAACCAACTCCCCAACCGCCGGTTGATGAGCATCGCGTTCTTGCCGATCCAGCCCAAGCCGGCCATTCGGGCGAAATGCCGTTCGAGCAGCGGTGCGGTATCGACCACGCCCCGCGTGCGGGCGCCGGGCGCAAGACGGCCGTGCAGATCGGCCAGTTTGTCGAGCCGGTCGCGGATCAGGTCGTGGTAATCCTCGCCCCAAGCGAATCGGGCAATTTTCGCCTGCCCCGGTCCCGGCTCGACCGGTTCGACGGTGCGATAGTTCATGCCCAGCATGAGGATGCTTCGCGCGCCGTCGAGCACTTTGCCGGGGTCGCGGTAGGCGTCGAGCCGTTCGGCGAAGCAGCGCATCTCAGCCGCTCGGCCCGCGGCGATCCATTGTTCGAGCCGCGCCAGATCGGTTCTCGACACAACGGCCGGGGCCGCGCCGGCCAGATCGAATCCCAGCCGTTTCGATTCGTATTTGAGTGCGGCGGTAAGCTCGACGGCGTTCATCGGTTGGGGATTTGCGTTTCTTCGTGCGGCGTATACAATCGATATTGTAACTGATCGCAAGCAAAGAGGAGAACGGGTCGTGAAAAGCCGCTTCATTTTCGGGTTCTGTGGGCTGTTGATTGTCTTTTCGTGCCTATTCGGCTGCGGGCCGAAGTTGTCCGAACGCGATTTAGGGACCGTGGTCGAAGAGGTGCCGCAGATTGAAGGGGCCGAAGAACCCTACCCGATGCCGCGTTTAGGCCCCGATCAGGCGGAAAACGAAGCCGAGCATCAACATTGAGACCATTGACCGCCCCCCCCGCCAACGGTGGTCTTTGCCTGGGCCGCGCCAATTATCTCGTAACCTCTCGGAAGCGGGGCAAACCCGCCTCTCAGTCAAGAATCTTGCACAATCTTCCGTGCGACCTATAAAAATCCGCCGATAAATGGTCGTTTTGCGGAAATCGACCTGGACATAGTCGCGAAAAACGCTAATCTATCGGCCCCATGCTACGCTATTCCGCGCCGATATTGTTGATATTGTGGCTGGCCGGCTGCCAGAGCAGCGCGCCGACACACGATCCGTTTTTCGGCCGCACGACCATACCGCCGCCCGGAACCGGATCGGCCACGGGCCAATACGCCGATCCCTGCTATCAGGGCCCGCCGATGGTGGAGATGCCGACGGCGCCGATGGCGTCCGGCACTTCGCCGAGCGCTCAATCGGCTGCGCCGCCGGGACAGTCGTATATCTCGCCAGGGCCGGTGGATCCGCGAACGGCGCCGCGACCGACATCAACCGGCGTGCCGAATTCGGCCGCGGCTCCTTCGACAATCGCGCCGCCCGCCGCGACCGGCAGTACGCACGGGCAAGCGCCGCCGACTTCGCCCGCGCCGGGCAGAATGGCGACGCCTCCGCCGCCGGCGCAATCGCCGACTCCGGGAATCAACAGTCCCACTGCGCCGTCACCGATGGCAAATCCGGCCGCTCCGGCAGCGCCGGGCTGGGCGCCCCCCGGCTCTTCGTCGTCGAATGCCGGTGCGTCCGTACCGAGCAGGACGGTTTCGCTGTCGCCTTCGTCGGCGGGCGATTCTACTCCCCGACCAATCGATTCCGGCGCGGCCGCCGCGCCGACGGGCAGGTCGCCGATTATCCAGACCTTGCAGCCCCGCGGGAAAAGCGAGGAGCGGAAGCGGGTAATCGACATCATGGACCTTCCGCCCGCTTCGTAAGACGCAGTAAGACGCACGACTTGCCGTTCCAGCCTGCCAAAGAAGCGCACCGCCCGGCGACTAATGGGTCATTGCTAGTTGAATCAATTCGGCAAGCGATTTGGCGCCCATTTTTTTCATGAGTTTCGCGCGGCGGTCTTCGATCGTGCGCGTGCTCAGCCCAAGTTCGACGGCGATCTCCTTGTTTAACTTGCCCTCCATGATGAGATCGAGCACTTCTCTTTCGCCGCGAGAGAGAACAGCGAGGCGTTCCTCGGCTTGGCGGCGGCGGGCGAATCGGCGGCGCTGCTGCGCGTCCAACTCCAGCGCCTTGCGGACGCTGGCCCAAAGCTCCTGTTCTTGATACGGCTTCTCGATAAAGTTGACCGCTCCCATCTGCATGGCCTCGACGGCCATCGAAACATTGCCGTGTCCGGTGACAAAGACCACGGGCAGGGCGATCTTGTCGCGGATCATTTTCCGCTGCAATTCCAGACCGTTCATTCCAGGCATGGCCACGTCGAGCACCAGACAGCCCGGCCGCCCCGCCTGATAAGCGGCGAGAAAATCCGCCGCCGACGAAAATACCTCGACGTGGGGAAATACGACTTTCACGGTCGCCGTCAACGCTCGCAACGCCGCCGGATCGTCGTCAACCAAAAAAACCGTTGGTTCGTCGGTCATGGGACGCCACCTGCAAAGCTGGGCCATGGAACTCAACGCCGCCAATTTCGGCATTCCACACAACAAGTCTATGCCGCACCGGACAACTTACGCAAATACCTGCGGAACTCCACATGCCTATTCCAACGATATGGACCATCACGCCGCTCGGTAATTTCGCAATTTTCCGCGCAATCGGTACGATTAGTCTGGTACAGACAAGCCGCTTTTATTGTAGCGGATTTGCGAATTTAACGCCAACTTCACTGAATGAACGGGAGGTGATCCCGTCTAATGGGCCGATTTCGGCATATTTCTGCCCTCCAAGAGGCTTCACACTGTATCCTTGATTGTCGGATCGCATACGATGGGTAAAATGGCGCCTGGCCCCGAATACACTACTTAGTTCCTGTTGCGGAAAACCCTCGTAGCACCAGCCTGGTTTTGCCGCGAAATCTGGTGCGTGCAAGCACGCACCCTACTGATTTGGAGCTTTCCGCAACAGCAACTACTTATAAACGCAAAGGTCGAGCGAGTGTCAACACTCAAACGGATACTGGTTACCGGCGGCGCGGGCTTCCTCGGTTCGCATCTTTGCGAGCGGCTGCTCGAACAAGGGCACGACGTAATCTGCCTGGACAACTTCTTTACCAGCCAGAAGTCGAACATCGTCCACCTGCTCGGCCGGCCCAATTTCGAGTTGATTCGCCACGACGTGACGCTGCCGATTTTCCTCGAAGTAGATGAAATCTACAATCTGGCCTGCCCCGCCGCGCCCGGCCATTACCAATACAATCCCATCAAAACCATGAAGACTTCGGTCTTGGGCGCGATCAACATGCTGGGCATGGCGAAGCGATGCCGGGCGAAAATCCTACAAGCATCGACCAGCGAAGTCTACGGAGACCCCCAAATCCACCCCCAGCCCGAATCATACCGCGGCGTGGTCAATCCGATCGGGCCGCGGGCGTGCTACGACGAGGGCAAGCGGGCGGCAGAATCCCTCTTCATGGATTATCACCGCCAGAATCATCTGAATGTTCGCATCGTGCGGATTTTCAACACCTACGGCCCGCGAATGCACCCCTTCGACGGCCGCGTGGTCTCGAACTTCATCCGACAAGCACTGGCCGGCGAAGACATCACGATCTTTGGCGACGGCTCGCAGACCCGGTCGTTTTGCTACTGCGACGAACTGATCGACGGAACGATCCGCATGATGGCCGGCCCCGACGACTTCGTCGGACCGGTAAACATCGGAAACCCCGAGGAATTCACCATCCGCCGGTTGGCCGAACTGGTGATCGAGCTGACCGGCTCGCGGTCGAAGTTGATCCATCAGCCGCTGCCGACCGATGATCCGATGCAGCGACGGCCCGACATTTCGCTGGCCGAAAGCCGGCTTGGTTGGCGGCCCGCCATTCCCCTCCGCGAAGGGTTGCAAAAGACCATCGCGTGGTTCCGCTCGATCGATCCGGGCCACTATCGCCCGCCGACCCCGAATTATTAACCCGGGAAATTCGCGCATCCACCGCGTTCAGTCCCGCGAAAACGGTCGGCGCCGCGCGCCGTTCGCGGTCGGCTGTCTGTCGTTGGTCTTTGCTGCATTGGATGCCCGGCCGTCGTTCGCTCGACACCCCTTCCGGCTTTACCGCTAATGTGTTACCGTTGAGGTCGCCCGCGGAGGCGCTATGGTACAATCTCATCCCTGGAGAACCGCCATGTACGACAAACAAGCACTGATGGAACTGGTCCGCGACAAGGCGTTGCGGTTTGGCAAGTTCACCTTGGCCTCGGGCAAGGAGGCCGCATATTACCTCGACGGCAAGCAGGTGACGCTCGACCCGGCCGGTGCGCGGCTGGTCGCCGAGGGGCTGCTCGACATTCTCACCTCCGGCGACATGCCCGCCGCAATCGGCGGGATGTCGATCGGCGCCGACCCGATCACCTCGGCCGTGGTTACGATGTCGGCCGTGCGCAACACGCCCATCGTCGGCTTCATGGTCCGCAAACAAGCCAAAGGGCACGGAACCAATCAATACATCGACGGGCCGGTAAAACCCGGCGACTCGGCCGTGATCGTCGAGGACGTGGTGACCACCGGCGGCTCGTCGTTGGAGGCGATCGAACGGGCCGAGGCCTTCGGTATGAAAATCGTCGGCGTGCTGGCCATCATCGACCGCATGGAAGGCGGCGCCGCGGCCTTCGCCCAACGCGGATACCCCTTCTCAAGCCTGCTGACCATCCGCGACTTCGGCATCGAACCGCCGGGGGAATGATTTTTTCGGATTTCAATCGAAGGCGAGAAAAATTGCCGGAGGCTAACTCAAGTTACGGAGTGAATAGCCGGGGGTGGAGCGCAGCGCAACCCCCGGGTATGAAACGCCGATTCGGGATCATTACTGGGAGCATGATGCGCCGATGGGATTTCAGCCGCGTAGCGGCGATATGTGAATAGCCGGGGGTGGAGCGCAGCGCAACCCCCGGGTATGAAACGCCGATGGGATTTCAGCCGCGTAGCGGCGTCACGATTGATCGCGGGCCGCGCCTGTGTCGCCGCTACGCGGCTAATGGTGGTTTACGCTCCCGTTTCGGGGGTTTCACCCCCGGCTATTCAAATGCGACCGCTACGCGGTCGAAACGGCTATAAACTTCGCACTTCCAAGAGGCCGCCCCCGTACCCTTCGCCGCACCGCTCGGCCATAAGCTCCAAGTATGCCGCGTAATCTCCGTCGTTGAAAAATGTCTGCCGCCGACGATTGCCGCGCTGGGGCACATGATGCGGCAGACCGGGTATAACCATCCGTGTTTATCCGTGTTCATCCGTGGCCCCCCTCCCATATTGCGGCTGGCGAAGTCGCCGATTTTGCATGGCGGAATCAAACTCCTTTCCGCCAGAAGGCAGTGCCGTGAAAGCGGAAAAAACACTGGAAATTGGGCCAGGGCTTCTGATACAATCATCATCGACGTGTTCTAGTGTATAGCATCCGATTCCAGCCCCAAGTCTTGCCGGGCCGCCGAGGGGGACAGTCCCATTTTTGCGGTGAACCGCGAAAATTGGGACAGTCCCCCGTTAACGTCAGGTTCCAGCCCCAAGCCCTGCCATGTCCGCAAAAAGAAAATCCACATGCGACTCGAAAACGCCGAAAACCTGCCTACCAACGCGGAACTCCACGCGGCGCCGACCGCCGCCGCCCGCGCCGCTTCCGCCGGCCGAGCCGGACTCGCCCCATTGGCTGGTCGACGACGGCCGATGGATCAACATGCCCGAAAACATGCGGCAATTGGCGGCGCGGATTCTCAATCCCGCCTATCGGCGATTCGTACTCGACGCCCGAGACGAACTCGAACGCTCGGTCGGCATGACGCTGGTGCATCTGATGTGGCTCGAACTTTCCGGACAGGTCGAACTCGGCAAAACCATCACCGATAGGCAATCGGTCGAGGCGATACTGCACAACCCCGAGGAACTGATCGAACGACACCTGCGTTTGACCGCCTCGAAGTGCCAGACGGCCGAACTGCTGCTGAAACTGCGGATGGTCGATGGGCTGCTGCGCCAATCGTCGTTTTCGGCGCCGGACAATCACCCGGCCCTCGCCTCGCCGGAAGAGGGGATTTCGCTGCCGCGCGATACCCAGTTCCCCTCGCCTTCGCCTTTTACCCAATCGACCGGGGAGTACTAAAATGGAAATTCGCAAACCTGCTGACCAACTCCCGAACAACGCAGAAAACGACGTTTCAACGCGCGTTACCAATTCGAGCAATGATACAGCACACGTTGCACCGCGCGTTAACGATGGGTTTGATGAGACGACGCGTGTTCTTCCAACCGCGCGCCGAAGAGGGGGACAGTCCCATTTTCCCGGTGAACCGCGAAAATCGGGACAGTCCCCCGTGAACGGTTATGGGCAAGAGGAATACGTGCATCCGGCGTTGCGGCTGATTCGCATGAAGCCGGAACTGTTCGCCCTGCAAGGACACGTCGCCGAAACCTGGCGGCATCGCAACGGAAAGAAGTACGGCCCCTACTATCGGCTCGGCTACCGGTTGGCCGGGCGGCAGCACTCGATCTATCTCGGTCGGGCAAGCGAACTGGTCGAGCAGATCCGGTGCGCGTTGCAGGCCGTGCAACTGCCGCACTACGAGCGGCGGCTGTTCCGCGACATGGAGCGGCAGGTGCGGGCGTCGCTCCGCGTCTGCCGAGTCCGCGTCTCGCGGCTGTTGCGGCCATACGGCCTGCGGTTGAAGGGCTACGAAGTCCGCGGCTGGCGCTACTCGCCGCTCCGCTACGTGTTTCCGCGCCGGCGGCTGTTGCCCCGCACGGTCCCCTACCGCTTGATGACGCCGATGCAGCGATGGTTCGATCCGCAAAAGCGGCTGCTGGCATACCTCGACGCCCGCGACAAACTGCGGGCGGGGGCGATGTGCGCGCCGGGATAGCTTGGAGTAAGGAGCGAAACAACGAGATCACCAGACCGGCCCAACGGGCCGACAATTCACCTTCACTTATACCGACCCTCAATATGCAATGCAGCGCCGCCGGCGTGAAAAATTGAATAATCCCCTCGCTTGAAACGGTCGGATGCCGCGGGGTATGATTACTAAGTAGATTTCCAATCTGCCTCGATATTGGCAGGTTGGAAACCTGCCCCACGTTCGCGAACACTTTCCGCAACAGATACAATGTAGGGTGGGACAAGGAAGGCCGCGCGCGGCGGTTCCACGCCTCACCGCAAACACTTACCGAACATGAAACTTCCGCCCGAAGGCGCTCGATGGCTGGTTTCGCTGCGTTGGGCGGCCTGCGCGGCGGTGTTCGCGGCCACCTGGACCGCCTCTTCGGCGCTAGGCGTGCTGGCCAACCCGCTGCCGCTCTACATCGTCGCCGCCGCCATGTGCGGCTACAATCTGATATTCTTCCTCGTTCAGCGCGACTCGTCGGCGGGGCCGGGCAACGTCGAACGGCGCATCTTCCTGCAAATCCTGCTCGACCTGATTGCGCTGACCTTGTTGCTCTACTTTTCCGACATGCCGCGGAATCCGTTTTTGTTCTATTTTGCGTTTCACATGATCATCGCGGGCATGTATTTGCGGGGCCGGGCGCCGTATTTTTTCGCCGCCCTATCGTCGGCCATGGTCGGCGGCGTGCTGCTGCTGCTGTATTTGCGATTGATACCGCTCCATCCGTTGCGGTTCCCCTCGAATATGCCCGAGCCTACGCTGCCCGACGGTCTCGATCTGCTGGGTATTTTCGTGGCTTTTTCCAGTGCGTTGTGGATGGCGGTCTATTTCACTACGTCGATTCGCCGCTACGTCGATCGGGCGCACGCCGAGATTCGGCAGAAGGAAAAGATGCTGGGGATCGGTCAGTTGGTGGCGGGCATCGCCCACCAAATCGCCAATCCGCTCGACGGCGTGCAAAACTGTCTCGCCCGAATCGGGCAACGCGTCACCGACGATCCCCGACTTACCGAATACGTCGAGATGATGACCGAAGCGCTGGAACGAATCGAGCGGACGGCCAAGCGGGTGCAGTCCTTCGCCCGGCCGAAGGGCGTCACGCTGCAAAACACCGACGTGAACCAAGCGGTCGAGGCGACGTTGGAGATGCTCGGCCCCAGCGCGGGGCGAAACGTCCGCGTCCGTACGGAATTGGGCCGCGTCGCGCCGGTCCAAGGCGACCCCTTCACGCTCCAGGAAGTGCTCTTCAACCTCTGCACCAACGCCCTCAGCGCCATGCCCGACGGAGGAACTCTCACCCTCCGCACCTATTCGCTCGGCAGTCTGGACGAAGACCAGATGGGCTCGGTGGCGATCGACGTTGGCGACACCGGCGTCGGCATCGCCCGAGTCGATCTCGAACGAATCTTCGAACCGTTCTACACCACGCGCGCGGAAAACGGCGGAACCGGACTGGGGCTTGGACTGTGCCGAATGTTGATTTCCGAAATGGGCGGACGCATCGAGGTTCGCAGCGCGCTCGGGCAAGGAGCGACGTTCACCGTCGTGCTGAATCGCGCGGAAAGCGTTGGCGAACCGCCCGCCGAAGTCGAAAACACATAGAATGTACGGACTGCCGTGCCGGCTTGGTCCAGCGGCGTCCGAGCAACGGCAATGCAATATCGTTATGTTACCCCACCGGTGAAAACACGTTGCGAGGAGGTTGGACGACAAAAATCAGTACGCGATTAGCCGGACGCAATTGTTCCGCCGGTATGTTCCGCAAGCGGCTACCGCGTAGCTTCGTCTTCCGACGGTCGAGTGGCCATTTGGCGCTCGGCGGGCACGTTGCCGTAGTAGCGGTTCGTGGCCTCGGAGATCAGCCGGGCGCCGAGCGGTTTGCAATGGGTCTCGGCGCGGAAGACGTGGTTGCCGGCCGCTTCGGCGCGGGCGCGAATCTTCAGGACGATTTCCTCGTCCGGGCCGATCGAGTCGATCGGCTGGAAGATGACCTGTCCGGGCGCGAGCCGGCTTTCGGCCCCTTCGGCCTTGACTGGCTCGATTCCGCGGGAGAAGTAGGCGAAAACCTCGACGCCGCGGGCGGTTTCCGTACCCCGGTTGCGCACGCGGACTTCGTAGACGACTTCCTCGCCGATGGGAATCGGCCCGGCGGGGTCTTTGACGCTCATGGTCAGATCGGCCACGGCCTCGACGATGGCCGCGGTTTCGGCCCGCGCGTCGAGGTCGTCGTCGGCGACGGCGTCGAGTATCACGCGGCCCTGGCCCGGTTTCGCCATGCGGCATCGGACGGCGAAGGTCAATTTCTCGCCGGCCGGCAGGCTGCCGATCCGCCATACCAGGCGTTTGCCGTTCTCGGCAGTTTGAACGCCGGCGATGCCGGAGAGGTATTCGGCGCCATCGGGGAGCGTCAGCGAGAGGGTAAGGTTTCGCGCGGGCGCGTTGCCCGGGTTGCCGACGGCGACGTGGTATTCGGCGGCGGCGCCGACGAATTGCACCTTTGGCCCTTCGACGCCGATTTCCAGGTTTCCGCGGCGGACGAGCACGTTTTCGGCCAGTTCGGCCTTCAGGTTTCCGTCGCCGCGGGCTTCGACGTGGATGGCGAGATTTCCCGACTGCCGGGCGGTCAACTCGACTTCCAGGTTTTTGGTTTCACCCGCTTTCAGCACGCCGACCTTGTGCGAAGCCCGGACGTTTTCGCCCGCTCCAATCGGAACGAGCGTCAGTTCGACGTTGTCGGCATCGCCGGTGCCGGAATTGGAGAGGATCAGTTGAAACAATTCTTTCTTTCCGTAGAAGACCTCGTTCGGCCCGACGAGTTTCAGGGCGAGTTTCGGTTCCTGGACTTCGATCGCCGCTTGCGAGGCGGTCGGTTTGTAGTTCCAGCTGATTTCCAGATCGAAGGGACGGGGTTGGCGCGGAACGATTTTCAGCGACAATTCGGCGCGATCCTTGGCGGCGAGATCGCCGACCTTCCAGCGAACGATTTTCACTTGCCGTTCGTCTTGCTCCGGCTGGGCGGCGCCCGCGCCGGCCTCGACCGCGACGACCTCGGCCCAATCGGGAAGCGAAACGAACACGGCAAGCCCCTCGGCGGCCGCATCGCCCGAATTGGCGACGATGACTTTATACGTCGATTCCCTGCCGACCATGATCGTGCGCGGCCCCAAGGTCTCCACGCCGAGGTTCGGGCTTTTCCGCGCGATCAACACGCCGTTGGTTTCCGCCGGCTGCTCGGCCTCGGTCTGCGGCCGGCCGGACGGCTCGGCGGCCGCCGGGAAGCCGGCATCTTTCGCAGGCACGCTTTCCGCGACCGCCCGCGGTTCGTCGTCGAGCAAGCCTTCGCTGAAACGCGACCCCGCGACGGTACGCTGGGCGATCAGCGGTCGGCCGGTCGGACGCGGCGCGTCCGCATCCAGGTCGGCCGGCGGCGACGGAGCGGCATAACGCTCGGGTATCAAATCGGAGCTAGGAAGCGAGGGCCGGGAAACGTTCGACTGAAAAACCGATTGCCGGAAGTCTTCGAGCCGCTTGTGCAGAGGCTTGGCGACCGGCTCGCTCAATTTCGGAATAACTGCCGATTCGCGCCGAGCGGTCGGGCGATCGGCCGCCTGGTTTTGCGGCGGATATTCTCGTATCGATTGAATCGGCGCGGGATAGTCGTCAATCAGCGAGTCGCCGGCCAGCGGACGGCGCACCCGTCGCGGCTCGCCGCTGTCGTCGCGCGTGACCGCCGGGGGCGTGTATTCCGACTCGGTTTTCGGCCGTATCATGTCCTCGCGGGTGACTTCACGCGGCGGCCGCGTTTCGCGCGTCAGCACGCTTCCCGCCCGAGACGTGCCGGTTTGATCCAGCGGGTCGGAAAAATCTTGCCAGTTGGCCGAAGGTTGTCGGTTTGGCGCCGCATTTTGCTGCTCGTTGAATCTGTCTTTCTTGGCCGGCAATATCCCGTCGAAGATCGACCTGCCAAAATCGTCCAGGCGGTCGAAGAAGTTTTTTTCCTGGCCGAAGCCTGGCCGCGCGGCCGTCGAGACGACGGTCAATGTTCCAAACAATACAAAAACAGCGACAAGTCGTTTGGTAAACATTGTAATTCCTTGCCAAATTAAGCTGTAAGACAGTTGTGCGTATCCGTTCCGGTTGGCGAATAAAATTGGCTGCCGGCTGGATACTATCGCGAACAAAAGCCGGAGTTTAACAGTCTCCGAGCGAACTTGGGAGTTATAGGTGGTTTGCGTGACCGGTTGCGGCCATTACCACACCCCACAATACAAGTCCATCAGCCGGTATCGGCTAGGAGGTTTTTCGCGGTTTAGACAACTTTTCCGGATTGGGAAAATTTTCCGCTTGCGTAAATTTATCGGAGGCATGAGACATACATCGCGCTGGTTACAAGAGTTGCGAGCGAATGGCACACTCCCCTGCCAGTGAGGGCAGCCGCCCGCGATGCACAGGGGAGTCCCTGGTGAAGGGTTGATGTAAATGCTAGAGAGGCCGGCCGTGGAAACTGCTGAGAATTCGCAATCGTCCGACCAAATACGAGACGATCGTTCCGAGCAGCAACAGGCCGATCAGAAAGACCACATGGCGGTCGAAGCCGGCGTAGATCAATTCTTGCAACCTGGGACGGAAGTAATAGAAATCGATTACCAGCAGGCCGTAAGAGAGCAGCGACAGCACAGTGATGAACCAGACGAACCGCACCCGAAACCACAGGGCCGAGCCGACGATAATCAGCGGGTAGCCGATTACCAGCGAGCTGGCCGCGCCGTCGGCGATCAGCAGCACGGTCAACAGCGCCAGCGAGTCGAGGAATCCCCAGGCATATCGGGCGGAGAACGACCAGCGGCGATTTTCGACCAACTGTTGGCAGGCGATCGAGGCGGCGGCCCAGAGCAGCATGACCAGCGAAACCGAGTAGTGAAAATCGCTATCGACCACGCCCAGATGGTAATTGACCGACTCGATCAGATAGAAGACGCCCAGGCCGCCGAGCCGCGAGACCAAGGCCGGCTGCCGTCTGGTCCACCCCAAGAATCGTTGCGGCAAGCTGGGCGGCCGAGCTTCGAGCGGCTCGCCCCGAGCGAAACGCTCGAGGTCGTCGGCCAGCGCGGCCGCCGATGCGTATCGCTCCGCCGGCTCTTTCGAGAGACACTTCACGCAGATCAATTCCAGACCGCGGGGGACGCGGGGGTTGAGCTTTCGCGGCATGGCCGGATTGCCGCTCAACACCTCCATCAACGTGTCCAGCGGCGTCTCGGCCCGAAACGGCGGCGCGCCGGTCAGCAGTTCGTAGAGGATCGCGCCGAGGCTGTAAACGTCCGCGGCGTTGCCGACCGCGGCGCGGCGGCCCGACGCCTGCTCGGGGGCCATGTAGCTCGGCGTGCCGGCGATTACGCCGGTGGCCGTAGTCTGCGAATCCGATGTAAAAACCTTGGCCAGGCCGAAGTCGGTGACCAGCGGCTGCCCCTCGCCGTCGAGCAGAATGTTCGAAGGCTTCAAGTCGCGGTGGAGAACGCCGTGCTGGTGCAGGTGTTCGACGGCGCGGGCGACGGCGGTCATCAACCGGACCGCCCGCGCAGGTTCGACCGTCCCGTCGGCGATCAGCTTTTCCAGGCTCTGCCCTTCGATGTATTCCATGACGAAGAAGTCCTGGCCGTCGACTCTGCCGACGTCGTGGATGTGGACTATGTTCGGGTGTCTGAGGCGTGCGGCGGCCTTGGCTTCGGCCTGGAAGCGGCGGACGATTTCGGGCGAGGCAAGGTTGCCGGCCAGGATCATTTTCACGGCCACCGAGCGGTCGAGGCCCTTCTGACGGGCCTCGTAGACCACGCCCATGCCGCCGCGGCCGACCTCGCGGACAAGCTCGTAAGGCCCGAAATCGCGGGGCAACGGCGCACGACCGTCGGCGTATTCGTCGGCCGGGCCGCTCGGCTCGGGGCATTCGCCGGGCGACGGAGCCAACGCCTCCAGTGCGTCGAGGCACTCGAGCGCAGAGGCCAACTCGGGATGGTCCCGCAGCAGAGCGTCGCGGTCGGGACTCTCGCCCGACTGAAGCCGAGCAAGATATTCGTCAAGAATCGACAGCGCGGGATCGTCTTCGCAATGTTTTCCCATGCGCCCATTCTATATGAATGTCATCGTATAGCCAACGGGAACCGCTCTACTTATGGCTGGACTGATACTCCGCTGATTTTTTCCACGGCCAAACGGACATTGACAATATCGGGCAGGTCGCCGCAAGCGCCAAGCATGTCGTCGATAACCACAAGCAGGCCCTCCACGCCTGGGATCAGTAACCGTTGCATCGCCTCTTTGATATGTTCCTCGTCGGGCGTTTGGATGGCGTTTCCCAAGGCCGTGGCTACGGCGTCGGCCAGGCAGACGTTTTCGGCGACGGCCACCGCCGCTTCGGCCCGGCCGAAGCTGAGCGAATGGCCGACCGTGCCGGAGGACGCACAGACGCCGAAAATGCCGGGGCGTGGCGGAAACCGGAAGCCGATGTCGCGGATTTTCGCGTCGCCGGCGAATATGCCGACGGTAAGCGAATGCGACAGCAGCAGGGCCAAGTCGCCGCCGTTGTCCACGACGGCGTGAGTTGCGCCGGCGCGTGCCATTGCCTTGAGCGCGAATTCGGCAATTGCCCCGGCGACGGCGGCCATCGGCCCCACGTCGGCGGCCGCCGCGGCGCCGCACATCCGCCGAACGATCTCGGGGGCACCGGCTCGCGGTTGATGCGGATTGGTCGTTGCCAGAAATTCCGGATCGGCTTCGATGTAGTCCTCGATCAATCGGCGTTGGCGACGAATTTCCGCCTCGGCCACGGGAATGAATCGCTCGTCGGTCAAAATGGTCGCTATCGTTTCGCCGATGTGAACGTTGTGTCTAATCATTTTTCCCTCCACGCGGCGGAGTGATTGCCCGAGTAGGACAGGCGTTGGCACATCGTCCGCATGGGCGGCATTTGGCGGTATCCGCCCGGATTCGCCATTCGTCGTCGCGATGGAACACGCCGCGCGGGCAGAGCGACAGACACTGCCCGCATTGGACGCATTTCGCTTCGCTCCAGGCGACGGTCTCCGTCGGCGGAAGGGCGAAGAAGTCGGAGACTGCTCCATTTTTCGGCGAGGGGATGCCATTTTTCGATAAGCCGTTACCCGATAATATGGACTTGCCGCGTTCCGAACCGGCCGGTTTCAGTCTCATCGGTTCGACCGTGGCAGTTCGAGAGAGCGGCTCGACCGGCGTGGAAAGCTCGAACTCGCCGCGTTCGATCCATTGCCGGAGTTTTTCGGCGATTTTTTTCGCCTTCGAAAAACTCGACAGCGGTGCAGCGGGCGTTTCGCGGCCGTCGAGCGTTAACTTGCCCGACTTCAACTCGGCGTAGTTTGTCGTTCGCAGCACGGGCCGGTCGCGCGATGCGACGCCGTAATCGAGCACTTCGGTGGAGATGTCGGCGTCGGCGACGCCCGCATCAGCGGCGATCCGCTCGTCGAGGATCGGGATCGGCACGCCGATGCCGACGTAGAGCGTGCTGCCGTATCCCGGAAAACTAGCCGCGCGAATGAACTCGGGAGACATTTTTTTCAGGTCGCCCTGGACCATCAGCGTGGAAAAATTGTTTTGAGGGTTGTGCTGTGTTCCGGCGGCGGTGACATGACCTTGTCCCCCGCCGAGGAATATCCGCGTGCCGATGCCGATGGTTGCCAAGCGGGGATCGTTCGCCAGCGGCGATAGCTCGCCGGCCCCGGAGAAGGTCGCGTTTCCGCAACGGGGCAACAGTTTGCCCATGTATGTATGCAACGTTCGATCGGTCGAGTTGGTGGCCGCCGCGTAGCGTTGGTATGCGTTTCGTGGATTGCTTAGCAGAGCGGAGTTCAGATCGGCGAGCGTAAACCGGCCGATGATTTTCTTGCGCGGGTAACAGTCGGTCCCGTAGGCGACCGCCCGCAGCAGGACGGACTTGCCTTGCAGTAGCTCTTCAATGACGTGCGCGCCGCCGTATTCGATTCCACGTCCGCGGGAGCGTTGCGCGGCGCCCAAGTAGGCATCGACTGCGGCCACGCCGGAATAGGCTTCGACATCGTTGAGTCTGAGCCGCGCGATTTTTATCGGCGGGTCGGAATGGCCGAAGTTCAGCCACACGCCGGACGAACACATGGCCCCAAACGTCCCCGTGGTTACGACGTCCACCTCTTCGGCCGCCCGGGCGGGACCGCGGTCGCGCACGATTTTGGTCATTTCGTCGGCGCGGACGACGACGGCCGTGCCCAGTTTTATCTTGGCATTGATTTCCTCGATGGTTTTAGACAATTTCATACTCCCGTATGGATGTGTTTTTTCGAAAATATGGCGATAGAAACAATCGCGCCCGGCATGAACGGTTGATCCGGATCGCGACAGGCGGAGGTTTCAAACGAAAAACGACCGTCGAATGGATAAAGCTTTATCCCGGAGAAATCCCGAATACGCGCCCCAGGTAAAGGGACGAGCATTCGGGTTTTACATCACCATGCGGCAGGAAGAAAGCACGGTGCGATAACCCGTCGCGCCGGCATTAAAAAATGCGGCGGTTGAATCGAATCGAATTGTCGGTCGGGAAGAATTGTGCATCGACTTCGATTGTTTTCCAAGAGCACGACTTTCACTAACCAATTTCGAGATTAACCGAGCATGACCGCTTCGTCAAGCTGAAAATGTCGATGCCGTTGCGGAGGGGTGCATTTCGCACTTTGTAAGATTTATGGGGTCTGGGCGTAGGCATTGACCCCGGTCTGGCCGGCTTGGCGGCGCAGCCAAAACGAGGTGAGCGGGGAGGAGTCGCTGAGGTAATCGGCTCGCAGTTGCAGAATTGCTTCGCTTGTTGATCGAGACCAGAATTTTTCCGTCCCCTTCACACGGCGATTGATCTGCTTGATCGTCGATTCAATGTGGCTGCTGGTCAACGGCAGGCCCAACCGGCGGTACTCGGGATAATTCATCCGCGATCGGTGGTACTCATAATACGTCAACGCCCGATTCACACGCACGCGCGGATCGGTTGGACTTGCATCGTCAGGCGGTTTGCCGATCTGAAGTTGACGTTCGCCGAGCGCGGCTATCACCCGCTTCACGTCGCCTCGCCAAATCCAATCCGCCCAGCGCCGATAGACATCTTCCTCTGGTACGGCCTGGGCCGCCGAGAAGGCATAGCTCAAAGCATGCATCAGGTCGAGGATCGGCGTGGCACGGCTGAAATGTTTACGATGGATCGTCCAATTCACATGCGCGCCGTCGGCGACAAACGCCTGACGCTCGGCGGAAGGAAATCCCCGTTGCCAAGCGCGCGCGGCCAACTGCCATCCAAACGACTCCGCATCAGAGCTGCTGGCCACCACTTCCCGCGAAACCAACTCTGGAGACGGATACGCCGTCTCGTCGGACTTTTCCGCCAACTGCTCTTCAATCACTCCCGATGCCGCAATATCCCCTTGTTTTTCAGCCTCTTTGGCCAATTCCGCCACGGCTGAACTAGTTGCCAACCACTCGGGAAGCTCTGGCGTCGGATCGTGCTCGTGAGTCTCGCCACGCATCGACAGCAAGCAGCCCACCTTGTCTTCTCGCCAATGCTTTTCCCGAGCAGGCCGGTGCTTTTCTCCAAAACGGTCGCGGCGCTGATAGCGACCGCCGTCCATCATCGTCACCGCAATCTGCGGCGGATCGACCGCTGTCGATCCGATTCGCTGCTTCGGCAAATCCATCTCTTGGAATCGCTCGACCGCTGCCTCGCGCGCGGCCACGCGCTCTTCGCCCACTTGATTGACGACCCGTCGAATACGCTGCAATGAAATCCGCACGCCGCACAATTCACGCATCGCCGATTCGGCCACCTCATAACTGCCGAGATTGCTGCCCGCCCAAACCATCTTTTGCAAAATCTTCGGCGTCACCGTGCTCCGCGCCGACAAGCCCAAACGACCGGCCAGAGGGAAAAAAAGACCGGCGACAACGCGGGCAAAAATAACTCGGTTGGTTAAATGACACTTCGCCGCGAGAGCCTTGAAGCACCACCGGCTCAGGATCGCCGCGCGGACACAGCACCCCACATTTCGGGCACTCGCACTGCTCCAACTTCGCCGCTCGCTCAGAACGGCTGGTCAATTCGTTTTCACATAACTGCCGGCCAACCTCATCGCCAATCCCTGCGGTCAACTCCTCTAAATCCACAAGGGTGCCAGCAGCAGCCAATTCCTGCTGATGCTCACGCGCCAATTGCTCTACCATCGCTCTAACTCGTGCTCTCATAAGGCATTCCATTGCCCAACCTCGCTAGATTTCCAAAGACTTCCCCCCATCGACCAAAATCCGAATCCCCTTTCTACAAAATCCCGTGCCAAACGCAAAGTGCGAAATGCACCCGTTGCGGAGGGGATGCATTGCGCCCTTTGTATTGTGTGGATAGTTGCAATAGCCCGAAGGGCTTGTGATAGGATAGACCAGGGTTGCCGCTCGAGCGGCTAGGCCGAAAGAGGGGCTGCGAAGCCCCTTCCACTTTCTTATGAAAAGCCCTTCGGGATCACAAAGTGCTGAATGCACCCTACCGTTTACCCCCTATCGCTTGCCTTTTTCGTGCGTTTGTGATAGAAAAGATAATATCAAAGTGTGGTGCTGATAATGCTGATAATTTGGGCAGGGTGTCGCTTTCGCCTCGGCCAAAAACGGAGCACTCGGTTTTTCAATCACAACCATCAAAGGGCAGCGGTCTACGCCGGCAATGGCAATACAATTATCCTGGTGACATTGCCGACGGCGAGCCGGGGAGGTCTTCAGCCATGCGTTTTAGTCTTTGCAATTGGCTCGCGGTTCTTTGTGTTCTAATTTCTTTCTTGTTCATCGCCACGTCGACGCAAGCCGCACAGCATTTTATTACCGGCCAGCAATCGATGACCATCGGATTGCCCGGCGGGCTTGCCGCCTTGCGCGACTTGAACGGCAATATCTATACGGCCGATCCATACGGGATAGGTGAATCTTTTT